>ERZ773246.28-NODE-28-length-96311-cov-265.618_pt1 | contig 96311 bp, 80 predicted proteins | sample MGYA00580519_ERZ773246 | MGnify/ENA primary metagenome ERZ773246 (study PRJEB29015, sample SAMEA2738153) | human oral metagenome | biome: human oral; feature: human-associated habitat; material: saliva | place: China | collected 2246 ...
AGGAAGCCGTGTAGCGGCTACTATTTAATGCGTCCAAGTTTCGGGGCGCAGTTCAGCATCGGGTAGCGCCAGGGCTTTCACACATTATATACACACAGAAAATCTATGCCGAGAAACGAACCACAGCCTGGCTCTTCATCAGAACCTTCTGCTCCTTGCCTTCCTCATCACGAGCGGTGACGGTCAGGTCAATGCGGGCGGTGCGCTCTTCCTCATTCAGGGCACCCACCTTACCGCTGATGGTCAGGGCGTTCGTGGGGGTGTCGGGGTTTTCGCCGCCGGGTGCATCCGCCACGGGAACGGGCTTGGTGAATCGAGTCTGGTAGTCCACGATTGCGCCGGGGTCGCCAACCCAGTCGCTCACGAGCTGCACGGCGGTACCCATGGTCAGCATGCCGTGAGCAATCACGCCGGACAGGCCCACAGACTGGGCAAAACGCTCGTTCCAGTGAATCGGGTTGAAGTCGCCGGATGCGCCAGCGTAACGCACCAGCGAAGCGCGGGAGAGCTCCACGGTACGCGAACCGATGTCCTGGCCCTTTTCAAGATCTTCGAAGCGCACCATTAGTTTTCCTCCTCAGCACGAACCAGCAGGGAAGAGATACAGGTGGTGACCGGCTCGCCCTGCGCGTCAACGATTTCTTCGCGGGTGGTCAGCATTGCGCCGGCGCCCATAACGCGCACGGAGTCCACGTGAACTTCGGTACGCAGCTCATCACCGGCAACGATGGGGCGGTGGTGGGTGAAGCGCTGGTCGGCGTGCACCACGCGGGAGAAATCAATGCCGGCGGAATCGTCGTTGATGAGTGCCGCGTCAGCTGCCTGCGCCAGGATAATGGCGAAGGTCGGCGGGGCAATCACATCTGCGTACCCTGCCGCGCGGGCTGCCTCAACGTCGTGGTGGAGGGGGTTTTCTGCGTGAACTGCTCGGGCAAATTCGCGGATCTTTTCACGACCGACAACGTAGGTGTTCTCGGACGGGTAGACCCTGCCCACAATCTCAGGGTTAATGCTCATGATTTCAGTCTACCGCTCTTATGCACAGTGTTCAGCTCGAACGCACAGAGTGGACAGACCATAGAGTGGACAGACCACTGTGCAGGTAATCGGCATGCAGGCAACCAGAATGCAGGCGTGTAGTATTTCGTCGCATTTTTTACCTGCTAGCGAAGGCGCCCGGCGCGCCCCTACCCGTACAGCCCAAGCAGGCGTAGGCTGAATGAGTACCCGCAATCAATCAAGAAGGAAAAGTTATGTCTTCCAACGTAAAAATTTCGGTACTTGACCTGATGCCGCACCGCCCCGATCAGCGTCAGCACCAGACCATGCTCAACACCATCGATGCCGCCCGCGCGGCTGAGTCCTACGGCTACGAGCGTTTCTGGGTCGCCGAGCACCACAATGCCGGCTCCCTGCTGTCCTCGGCGACCGTCGTGGTCATGGCGGAGATTGCCGCCGCAACCGAGCGTATTCGCGTGGGCTCGGGAGGCATTATGCTCCCCAACCACGCACCCTACGTGGTGGCGGAGCAATTCGGTACCCTCAACGCGTTCCACCCGGGTCGTATTGACCTGGGTGTGGGCCGTGCGCCCGGCACTGACCCGATGACCGCCGCCGCTTTGCGCCGCGACGATTCTGCCGCCATGAGCTTCCCCGCCGAGGTGCAGCAGCTACAGCGCTTCCTGGGTGAGCCCTCCCCCATGCACCGCGTGCACGCCATTCCCGGTCAGGGTTCGAATGTGCCCCTGTACATTCTGGGTTCTTCCCTATTCGGTGCGCAGCTTGCCGCACAGCTGGGTCTACCCTACGCATTCGCTTCGCATTTTGCGCCCGCAATGCTGCAGGAGGCGGTGGACACCTACCGCGCGAACTTCAAGCCCTCGGAGCACCTGGAACAGCCCTACGTCATGGTGGGTGCAACCGCGATGCTCGCCGATACCGATGAGCGAGCACGCTACCTGTACACGACCCAGCAGCAGCATTTCCTGGGTGTGGTGCGCGGCAATTTGTCTTTCGCACCTCCCGTGGAAGATATGGACGCCGTCTGGACCGACGCGGAGAAGATGCACGTTGAACGCATGACCGCTGAGGCAATCGTAGGCTCTCCCGCCACCGCGCAGGCTCGTATTGAGGACCTGGTAGCGCGCACGGGCGCTGACGAGCTTATCGTCATGACCGAGGCGTGGGAGCACGAGGACCGCCTGCGCTCCTACGAGCTGCTGTCCCAGCTGCCGGTGGTGCGCCGCGCCTCCTAACGCTTAGATCAGAGCATAAAGACGAAGCCCCCGAGTTTTTCTCGGGGGCTTTGCTATACCCGGCATGCTCTACCCGGCATTGAGCCGTGCGCTGAGCGCCTGCAAACCAGGCTTTAGGCAAACAAATAGGTAAACAAAAAAGCCTGCCTCCGAAGAGACAGGCTTATCTGAGCCCCGACCGGGAATCGATCCCGGGACCTCCATCTTACCAAGATGGCGCTCTACCACTGAGCTATCGGGGCGTAGCGGTGGACGGGCTCGATCCGTCGACCTCACGATTATGAGTCGTGCGCTCTAACCAGCTGAGCTACACCGCCACATCATTAATACGTGCTCTCGCATGAATTAATGAGAGAGCCCCGACCGGGAATCGATCCCGGGACCTCCATCTTACCAAGATGGCGCTCTACCACTGAGCTATCGGGGCAACAGGTAAAACTATACAGGTCTTCACGAATGCTCGCAAGCGGAGAAGCTATGGCATGCGCCACATTTTATGATTGATTGTTCTCCACGCTGCCGCCCGAGAGCCCAGCATTAACCGGGAACCACCGCAACAGCTGATGCAAACACATCAACACACAAATACATAAAGACCGACAGGAGAGCTCATCACTCCCCTGCCGGTCTTTGAATCATCTGCGGATCACAAGGCTACTAGCCGATAACCTCAGCAAGCCACTCGCACCGCAGATCCGGGCTTAGCCGAAATCTTAGTAGCGCTTGCCGCGGCCGCCGAAGTCACGGCCACCGTCACGGTTACCGCGGTAGCCGCCATCGCGACGGTTATCACGGCCACCGAAGTCGCGGCCACCATCACGGTTGCCACGGTAGCCACCCTCACGGCGGTTATCACGGCCACCAAAGTCGCGACCACCGAAGTCACGATCATTGCGCTTGCCACCGAAATCACGGCCGCCACGCTTGAAGTCGCGGTCACCGCCGAAGTCACGGCCACCATCACGGTTACCGCGGTAACCACCCTCGCGGCGGCCACCTTCACGACGACCACCATCGCGGCGATCGAAGTCGCGGAAACCGCCCTCACGACGGCCACCACCGAAGCTGCGGCCACCGCCGCCACCCTTGGGACCGTTGTCCTTGCGGATGTTGATGAACTCGCCAGCAATCTTGGTGTCGCGCAGGCGATCAAAGAAGTCGCGGGGCAGGTCCTCGGGCAGGCCAACAATGGTAAAGTGCTGGCGAATGTCGATGGAGCCAATCTGGGAGCCCTTAATGCCGCCCTCGTTAGCCAGTGCGCCCACAATAGCGCCTGCGGTCACGCGGGAGGAACGGCCAACGTTCAACTTGTAGTTGACCATGCCCTCGTCGTTGTGTCCGCGCTTTGCCTTGCGGCCGCCGCGATCAGAATCCTCATCAGAGAAGGGGCGGGACTTGTTGGCGATATCTTCGCTCTCATCGAGGAAGAAGGGACGACCCTGCTGGGCGATAACAGCCAGTGCAGCTGCAATGTCCTCAGCGGTGGTGTCGTGCTCGTTCTCGTAGTCCTCGATAATCTCGCGGAAGAAGCTCAGGTCCTCAGATTCGATGGTCTCGGTAATCTGCTGTGCGAAGCGCTGCTTACGGGTCTCGTTCACTGCCTCTGCGGTGGGCATGTGCATCGGCTCGACCTTCTGGCGGGTTGCCTTCTCGATCTGACGCAGCATGTACTTCTCACGCGGGGTGACGAAGAGGATTGCGGCACCTTCGCGACCTGCACGGCCGGTACGACCGATGCGGTGCACGTAGGACTCGGTGTCGTGGGGGATGTCGTAGTTGACGACCAGGGAGATGCGCTCAACGTCCAGACCGCGTGCCGCCACGTCGGTTGCCACGAGGATGTCGATGCGGCCGTCACGCAGGGCGTCAACGGTGCGCTCACGCAGCTGCTGGGGGATGTCACCGTTAATCGCTGCCGCCGCGAAACCGCGTGCCTTCAGCTTGTCGGCAACTTCCTCGGTTTCCTTCTTGGTGCGCACGAAGACGATGATGCCGTCGTAGTTTTCAACCTCGAGCACGCGGGTCATTGCGTCCAGCTTGTGGGAGTGCATGACCTGCATGTAGCGCTGGGTGATGTTTGCACTGGTGGTGGTCTTAGCCTTGACGCGAACCTCGACGGGGTCGTTCAGGTACTGCTGAGCAATCTTACGGATCGAGTTGGGCATGGTTGCGGAGAAGAGGGCAACCTGCTTGTTGTCGGGGGTACCTTCAAGGATCTTTTCCACGTCTTCAGCGAAGCCCATGCGCAGCATTTCGTCTGCCTCATCGAGTACCAGATACTGCAGGTTGGACAGGTCCAGGGAGCCCTTTTCCAGGTGGTCAATCACGCGGCCGGGGGTACCGACGACGACCTGCGCACCGCGGCGCAGACCGGCCAGCTGCGGGCCGTAGGGGGAGCCACCGTAGATGGGCAGGACGGTGAAGTCCTCCATGTGGGTTGCGTAGGAGGAGAAGGCTTCTGCAACCTGCAGAGCCAGCTCGCGGGTGGGTGCCAGGACCAGGACCTGGGTGTCGCGGGAGACGCCGTTGATGTCGGCAAGTTCAGCCATGCGGGACAGTGCCGGCAGCGCGAATGCTGCGGTCTTACCGGTACCGGTCTGTGCCAGACCAACCACGTCGTGGCCCTCAAGCAGCAGGGGGATGGTCTGTTCCTGAATGGGGGACGGCTTCTCGTAGCCTACCTCTTCCAGGGCTGCCAGGACGCGAGCGTCCAGGCCCAGGTCGGTGAAGCGTACGCCTTCTTCTTCAGCCTTTTCGGCGGTTTCTTCTGCACCGGTTTCTTCTGCGGCGGGTGCTTCTGCAGTAGCTTCTGCGGTGGTTTCTTCTGCTTCTACAGCAGGGCTCTCAACAATATTCTCTGCGGTGTTCTCAGTGGTCACAACGGTCTCTGCCTCGGCGTTCAGTTCGGCCGGGGTAGCAGTATTCTCAGTCAATTTTTCCTCTATACGGTAGGGGTGGATAGCGCACGCTTTTCGGCGCTTACCGGGTGTCCCCTTCACGGCCCAGCCACACATCATCCCCTGGGGAGTAGAACGTCCAGGGGTCCTCCGTTACCGGCTAATCCGTCAGCTGTTTTCTGCGGATGCTCAGGTAGCGGCTCTTTGCTGGGGGTGGTCTTGAATTTCTCGGCACATTATCCGCACGCCTGTTCGTACTCTACGCTCGACGAACAGTAGTTCTCGGCGCACAGTAGTTCCTGTGAATCAGGGGTGTACAGGGTGGGTAATGCTCACATGCAATGTCACGTATTCCTGGTGCTTGCCTTCCTGCCCTATAGCAGGGGTGTGTCTGTTACAGCAGACGCAGCATAGAGGCTGGACCAGAGATCGTTAAGAGAAGCCCGCGTGTACGGTGTGAACCGCAAGTTTATGGGGCGTATCAATCGGTGATGGTGAGTACGGCGCACCTACAATTCCAGCACCACCTTGGGTGCCGGGTGCGCACAAGACCTTCATCGGGGGTTCCCGTGTTCTACCTAGTCTACCTTAGCGTCGCCCGTTTAACCCCAAAAGGTGCTTAAAACCTCATCTCTTAACGGCGGGCGCCCACCCTCACGGCCGGAGGGCGGGCGCTTTTCAGGCACACCTCGTGCCTATGTAGTCCTCGGATTAATCTACGCGCCGGATTAATCCACGCGGCGCACAATATCAATCGTGCCGACGGTCGCGTACTTCGCGTAGGAGTGGCCGTAGCGGTCGGCCGCGTACTGTGCGGCGTTGGTCGGCGGGTTGCCGCCCCAGGAGTTGCTCATGCGGTCGATGACCACGTAGTCGGGTGCGGGCTCACCGGTGTGGCCGATCCAGTAGACGGTGCGGCCGGGAATCAGCTGGGTCAGGATCGACAGGTCAGATGCGACCGTCACCCCTTCGGGTACCTTCTGCACGGCGTTCTGTTTCATCTGATCGGTCGTAGTCAGCGCGGAGGCGGTGAACTGCGCATTGCTCAGGGATGCGAGGGGTTGCTGGGAGCCGGGCACGAAAATCGGGGACGCGGCAAGGAAAAGCGCCGCGGCGGGTAGAGCCCACACGGGGAAGCGGCGTGCCAGGGCGGTCAGACGGCCGGGCTCAATGTTGCTCTGAGGTTCCTCGGCGGAGGCGCTATCGGCGACTCGCGCGCCCAAACGCACCGGAATCGCGGCGGGAACCACGCCGTAGCGTATCCGCATGACAGCGTCGAGCAGGGCGAGGAAGACGATGGGCATGAGCACGAGCGAGTAGTGCCAGGTGCTTGCCCAGTAGGATTCCATGGTGGAGAGCAGGCGCCAGGCAAGGGTCGGCAGAGCAATTGCCGCCAGAGGAGAAATCACCCAGAGGACCGCTCCGGTAATGAGCAGCAGGCCGAGGGTTGCCAGCTTGGTGTTATTGCTAAGCATCTGCAGTGCCGAGCCGAAGGGGTCACCCAGGGCTGCGGAGAAGTTCACCTTGTCGGCGTAGTCGAAGTTTCCGCCGCTATTGAAGTAGGGTAGGATCACGTAGATGGCGACGGCGGACCAGAATACGCCCCACATCATGACCATGGTGGATTCTGCGACGGCGGGGGTGCGTGCCCACGAGGAGTAGAGCTGCTGCATGCGGGTGCGCATGGGAGCGGGGGTACCAGCGGAGAGGCGCGGCATCAGAATGTCTACGGCGGTGCTCAGCCAGCCGGTGCGGATAAAGATGATGAGGCCGATGGCTGCGACAGTAATGCCCATATCTTCTTTAACGAAGGCAATGGGTAGAGCCCACCAGCAGGCGTAGGCGAGGTAGCGTGCGCGTTCGGTGCCGCTCACTCGTGAGGCGAGCACCAGGTAGCCGAGGCTCATGGCCAGTAGCGGCACGGCGAAGGCTACTTCGTGGAATTGGGCGGCGATAGCTTGCTGAACGCCGAAGCTGAGGGCGAATCCGGCGCCGAGTAGCAGACCGGTGATGGTCGGGATAACGCCCTGAAGTTTTGCGGATTGAGCGTTCTGCGCGGGTTCACTCTTCTGCGCATCTTCAGTTTTCTGAGCGAGCGCGAAGGCACGCTGAGTGAAGCGCACAATGGCGAAGCTTGCGAAGGCGACCAGGGCGTTCTGCACGACCAGTAGCGTGGTCGGTGAGGGGAACAGCGCGTAGATGGGTCCCAGGAGCACCAGAATCGGGTGGAAGTGGTCACCCCAGAGGTTAAAGTCGGGCCCCTTAATGGGCACGATGGGCACGGAGAAGTGCGAGTACGCCTGAGCCATCTGGGTGAAAATCGCCAGGTCCCAGGAGGGCGTAATCCAGTGCTTCATCTGTTGCAGCGAGTAGTAGGTGTACAACGCCATGACGGCGGCGGCAAGCAGCAGGCCGGGTAGTAGTTCGAGGGGGCGGATGCTTTTGACGCGCTCGGTGAGGGACTGACGCGGCTGTTTCTTGGCGCGCTGAGTACGGCCCGCGCTGGTGGCGGTGCTGTTCTTCTGTTCAGGTGCGTCAGTATTCGAGGATGCTTCGTGTGCTTCCGCTGCCATAGGCGTCCTTCTCTCGGGGTGTGTGTCCGGGCTACAGGCGCCCACAGAGCGGGTGGAACGCATCGCCTTTGTCGTTGCCGGTGGCGGAGTTTGCGTTCGTTCTCGCTCTACCCTTTAGGGTATCGCATTAGTGGCGTACCTGCCCTTCCTGCACTTTTTGTATCTCGTTCCTCAAATATCTGCCCCGAATGTTGCAGCTCCGCTTGGGCGCATAGACTGGTGTGGTGAGTACGTTTCCTTCTTCAACCCCCGGCGGTGTCACCCCCGACGGCACGATTCCCGGTAGCCGCCCGGTAGCGGGTGCGCGGCGCATCCGGCATCCTTTGGCGGCAGCTGGTGTGCCCTATGCGCCGGCGCTTGCGGATGTTCTTCACGAACCGCGCGTTCAGATTCGTACTCTCTCCCCCGCTGTTTCGTCTCTTCCGGGTACTCTGAGCCCGGAGGTGTGCGAGGTTGTAATTGAGCCGCATGTTCCGGTGCAATTGGCGCAGACGTTGGGGTCGCTACGCCGCGGCACTCAGGATCTTTCGTATCGCGCGCTGAGCCGCGCGGATGGTGCCGAGAGAATCTGGTTGACGGCTCGCACGCCGTTTCACGAGTTCCCGGCGGTGCTGTACGTTGAACGAGTTGCGGAGACTGCTACGCTTCCAACGTCTCTCCCCGCTCTTCACCATCTGCTGATGCGCCCGGTGCGTATTCGCATCTGGGTTTCTTATAGTGCCGCTGATCAGCAGATGCAGGCGCGAGCCGACCTTCAGGCGCTAGCGCAGGAAATGACGTACTGGCTGGGTCTGCACGACCCCGCCGAGCAGTTCGGCGCTCTGTCTTCTTTTGAGTCTCTTCCGCCGCGTGTTCAGCAGGCGTGGCGGCAGAATCCGGGGCTCCGCCTCAGCGCCTCGGGGCAGCTGGACCGGCAGATGCTCAACGCCATTGTGGAGCAGCGCATCACCCAGACCGAAGCGTTCAGGACCTTAGGTTGGGTTCTGCGAAAGTACGGCTCCCCCGCCCCTTCGACCGGGTTGGGGCATCAGCCGGAGGGTATGCGTGTCTACCCGAGCGCCCGAACCCTGGCGACGATTCCGACCTGGGATTGGCATCGGGCGGGCGTTGATAAAAGCCGCTACGACGCCGTGTACGCTTACGCTCGTTCCGCCGAGTCTCTGAAAAACATTGCGGCAGAAGGCGACGTCGCGCTACTGGCGCGGAGTCTACACACTGTGCGCGGCGTGGGCCCGTGGAGTATTTCCGAGGCTCTACAGCGCGTGTGCGGACACCCGGACGCCATCAGCGTGGGCGACTACCATCTGGCGCACGCGGTCGGTGAGCTGTTCACAGGTCAGCGCACCGATGATGCGGGAATGCTCGCCCTGCTGGCACCCTACAGCCCGCATCGGCAGCGTCTGGTGCGGCTCATGCACGCTTCGGGCTTCTCAAAGCAGCGCTACGGGGCGCGCATGACCATTGAGGATCACCGCGACCGCTAACGCTCCTGCACCCTCACGAGGTTAAAAGGGGACGGGGCGCCCCTGCCGGTTGTGCCGGCGGGTGCGCCCCGTTCAAGCTCTTTTGTGGTGGTGAGCTTACTTCTTCTCTGCAGAGCCCTCTGCTGCTGCGATCTCTGCACGGACCTTGTCCATGTCGAGCTCGCGGATCGAACCGATTACGGTCTCCAGCTGGTCTTCGCGCAGTGCGCCAGCCTGCTGGTATACCAGGATACCGTCACGGAAGCCCATGATGGTGGGGATGGAGGTGATGCCTGCTGCCTGAGCGAGCTGGCCCTGGTCCTCGGTGTCGACCTTACCGAAAACAATGTCACTGTTCTTCTCCGAAGCCGCCTCGTAGACGGGGGAGAACTGCTTGCAGGGACCGCACCAATCTGCCCAGAAGTCCAGGAAGACAATATCGTTGCTCTCGACGGTAGCAGTCAGGTTCTGCTGAGTAATTTCAATAGTAGCCATGAGATAAAACTACACCCTCAAGACCCCAATCGCGAATTGTTCGCCCTGAGATTCAAACATTGTGAAAGATATGACGAATTGCGGTCATAGTAAATACTTTTCGCGGCTGTTTCAGCCGGTTTACGGGCGTGTCGCAAATACTCTGAGGAATGTTCCTGTAGCCGAATGATGGAGGCGCCCGACCCGGCGGGCGAAGCCCCATGGTCGTCCCCTACAGCATCCTGAGGAAAGCACCCAATGCGGGCACCCAGAAAATACGGGCGCAACCATGAAAGACCGTTGCTGTGGAAGACCACTGTGGTGGAAGATTACCGCGGTGGAAAGCCGCTGGGCTGGAAAGCGGCTGCGGAATCCGCTATAAAACTGGTTTTAGATACACAAAAGCCCGGTTACTTTCGTAACCGGGCTATTTGTGGCAGGTGAGGGATTCGAACCCCCGTAGGCAGTGCCAGCTGATTTACAGTCAGCCCCCTTTGGCCGCTCGGGTAACCTGCCGCCTAGCTAGGTGCTAGTTGCTCGCTCAAGCGAACAGAGACTACTCTACAGCAGTTTTAGGGACTTGTACACTTCACATAGGGTTTTGTGACGAAGGTTATATATCTGGTTGTATTTATCGCAACCCGCGCTCTCACCCTATAAGTAAAGCCGTGAATAAAGCCCGTAAATAAAGCCACCGCCTACAGCAGCTTTAGAAGGAGCGGGAAGGAGTATCGCCATCCTGCTCAAGCAGAAGCACAATCTCCAGGTGCTCCAGGTAGCGGCGCGCCTGCTCCACAGTGCACATGTCACCGGCAATCTCACGTTCCAGGTCACGGCGAACACCGCGGAAACGCGCCACCAGCGAAGGCTCCGTCAGAGTGATACCGATACCGTCAAAGGGAGAAGGCTCAGCATCTTCCTCATGCAGGTCAAGCTGAATATCGTGACGATCAGATTCGTTGAGACGCTCCGCCTCAGGAATACCCTCGGGCTCAGCACCCAAAGAGGTATGCAGGTCGATGAAAAGGAGAGTTTGCAGGTCGCGAGCTTCCTCGCTCGTGCGCAGGTCCGTTGCGGACAGGTTAGGAGTGGTCATATTTCTATTGTCCTCTTTTTAGGTTAGTAACACCTGTAAAACAGGCCCGTTATTCTGGTAGTTAGCTGTGAACAAGAGCCCTGACCCGGTAGGCTAGTACTAACCGGTGCCAGTAGCACCTCATTCACGAAAGGAAAGCCCATGGCTAGCGAATCGTCATTCGACATTGTGTCCAAGGTGGACAAGCAGGAAGTTTCCAACGCGCTGCACCAGGCACAGAAGGAAATCTCCCAGCGTTACGACTTCCGCGGCGTTGGCGCAGAAATCGACTACTCCGGCGACAAGATCCTCATCAAGGCAAACGCCGAAGAGCGCGCCCTGGCAGTGCTCGACGTTTTCCAGTCCAAGCTGGTCAAGCGCGGCATCTCCCTGAAGTCCCTGGACTCCGGCAAGCCCTACGCATCCGGTAAGGAAACCCGCATCGAGTGCTCCATCAAGGAAGGCATCGCGCAGGATCAGGCAAAGAAGATCTCCAAGATGATCCGCGAAGAGGGCCCCAAGGGCGTGAAGGCGAACATCCAGGGCGATGAGCTGCGCGTCTCCTCCAAGTCCCGCGATGACCTGCAGGAAGTCATTGCAATGCTCAAGTCCGCCGACCTTGAGGTTGACCTGCAGTTCGTCAACTACCGCTAAGCTCCGGCGAGGCGTTCCCCTCCTCCCCCGCCCCGCGCTGGGTGAGGGAAGAGGGCTAGAAGCCGAAACGCAAAAGTCCTCATGCAAAAAGTCTTCGGGGTGGCTACTTCCACAGTAGCCACCCCGAAGACTTTTTGTCTGCTGACCCGTCATCGCGGGTCATAATCGTCACCCCGGGTCATATTCATGCAACGCCATCTTCATACAGCACCACATTCGCGCCCGGAGATGAGGGTGAGAAAAGCCCTAGTACTGACCCATCTCACGAGCCTGCTGCTGCAGACGCGCAATACGCTGATCCATCGGCGGGTGAGTAGAAAGCATATCCTTCAGCGAACCGAAGGGATTCGCAATCATCATGGCGCTCGCCGCCTCAGCGTTGCGGTTGTTCGGGTCCATCGGGTACATGGACACGCCGCTCTCCAGCTTGTGCAGTGCCGAAGCCAAAGCCAGCGGGTCGCCGGTCAGACGTGCGCCGTCCTCATCGGCATCAAATTCGCGGGTGCGGCTAATAGCCATCTGAATAATCTGCGTAGCAATGGGAGCCAGCATGGCAACCACAAACATGGCGAGAGGGTTCGAACGTTCACCATCGCGGTTGGATCCACCGAACATCGCGCCAAACGAAAGGAACTGGGCAACAGTACCGATAATGGAGGCGATACCCGCCGCCACCGAAGAGGTCAGAATATCGCGGTTGTACACGTGCATCAGCTCGTGGCCGAGCACACCGCGCATCTCGCGCTCATCCAACAGCTGCAGAATACCCTCGGTGCAGCACACCGCCGCATTCTGCGGGTTACGACCGGTTGCGAACGCGTTCGGGGTCATGGTCGGTGCCACGTAGAGGGCGGGCATGGGCTGACCCGCGCGGGAGGACAGCTCCTCCACAATGTCGTAAAGCACCGGAACCTCTTCACGGCTGACCGGGTACGCATTCATGGAGCGCAGAGCGAGCTTATCGGAGTTCCAGTAGGTGTACGCGACCGAAGCCAAGCTCACCAGACCCATAATCCAGATGAAAAAAGAGGTGCGGAAGGTCGCCGAAAGCAGGCCACCAATGAGCAGCATCATGCCCACCATGGAGCCCATCAGCAGGGCAGTTTTCAGTCCATTGTTATGACGGTGCATGGGTATCCTCCTAAGCAAATAGGTCAGCGCGTACAGCGTGTACTTGACTCTATAGAATACGTGCAAGCACCCGCGGGCGCACCTTATGGCGCGCGGATTCACCCAGAGCGTCACCGACGCGCCAAACTATGCGGGAGGTATTAGGGAATGGCGCCCGGGATATTCACCAGGGGCACCTGCTCCAGCACCTGCGCCGTAGCAGTCGGAAAAATACCGAGCAGCAGAATCGTGCCGTAAGCACCCAGAAAAAGAGTGAAGAGCAGACCGAGCATCAACTGCCCCTCCAGATCAAAACCGGTGGTAGTACTGCGGTACTGGCCGTAAATCACCGGGGTCACAATGGGCACACCAAAGAGCAGAACCATCAGCAAAATGTAGATGGGGTTTGTGAAGTCGTACACCATGACCCTATCCTCCTTGATGGTGATCGCCGGTGCGGGTTACTCTAGGTTCTTTGATTGTACGGCATCTCTTCACACCCGAGGCCAGGGTGAGGAGGGGCGCCACAGAGTGGATGAAAGGGACGCCCCACCGGCTTATTATGAGTTTTTCATAAGATAATGATGAATTTCTCATAATAATGTGTAGACTTAAACCTATGACCGACGCAAAAACTACCTCCAATCCGAAGAAGACTCAAAGCCCAGACCATCACAATACCGGCTGCGCCCACACCACCGGCTTGCCACTACTCTCCGCAATGAGCCCCGAACAGCTCGAAGAAGCATGGACCACCGGCCTGCGCACCAAGGGCCGCCGCGTCACCAAGCAGCGCCTCGCCGTACTCCACGCAGTGCAGGAGCACCCGCACTCCACCGCCGACACCATCGTGCAGGCAGTCCGCGAGCGCATCCCCGCCATTACGGTTCAGTCGGTCTACGTGATTCTTGCCGACCTGACCGATATCGACCTGCTACGCAAGTTTGAGCCGCCGGGAACCCCCGCCCTCTACGAAACCCGCACGGGCGACAACCACCACCACGCCTTCTGCGTACGCTGCGGCAAGGTCGAAGACGTGGACTGCGCGGTCGGCTCCGCGCCTTGCCTGACCCCCAGCGATTTTCACGGCATGGCGCTCTTCAGCGCAGACGTGCTCTATCAGGGCGTGTGCGTAGACTGCCAGACCGAGCAGGAGGCGGCACTCGCCCGCGCTCAGCAGGAAGCGGCAGCACGCATCCTAGCGGCATAGCTTTTAGTCGGGTAGACCCGCTCGGTCATGAGAGCTTTTAAACCGTTGAGGCGGCGACACTACACGTGTCGCCGCCTCAACGCTTTAAGGTATTCGGTGCAGGAACTGTTATTCAATGCAGAAGCTTAGGCACCCATGCGGGGCTGCGAATCCACAATCTCCAGCAGCTCGCGAATCTGCGCCGCGCTCAGCACGGTCGAAGGGTTAATCGCGTTCACCTTCACGCTCGGTGCGCCAATATCCAGGGCGTAACGCAGAATATCCAGGGCGTTCGCCGAACGCACCTCAATATGCGGGTCCAGTGCCGCAATCTCAATGGGCGAGGTGAACACCAGCAGGCTCTGCGGGTTGCCGTTCTCATCCGGGTCAAACACAAAGGAGGTGCCGGATGGGTCGGCAGGGTCAACGCCCACCAGCAGTACGGACGCTGGGGACACCAGCGAGCCGAGCAGCATCTGCATATTGTCCTGCACCAGCGCCATCTTCGCGCCGTCATTACGGGGAGAAGTGACAATCCAGTGCACCTGAGCGCGCTCAATGTAGCACTCGTGATCGGTGCCGGGGTCAACCACAATCAGGTCCAGCGCCTCATTGTTAAGGAAGTCAATGAAGACCTTCATCGCCGGTTCGCGCAGAATCAGCTCGTCACCCTCGGATTCCTGACGTACGTAGCTCTTGCCAATGTGCTCGGAAGAGGAGAACACGCACAGCGCCTGCATGCCGGTCTCGGGCATGCGAATAACCTGGTGAGCCAGCACCGATTCGGGGCCCATCGCGTCGGTCTCGGAGGGAATCAGCAGGGAGCCGGTAGCATCGAGCAGAACGTCACCACCGAGCATCGTACGAACCACGTTAATGAGGGTTCGCTCCTGCACATCGTTACGGAAGGTTTCCAGAGCAGAGACCAGGTACGGGTTCGGAATCTCATGCTCGCTCGAAGACAGTGCAGCTACAGCAGAGTGGCGGGCACGGCCCTCCATACGCTCACGAGCCCACTGCGGGATACGCGAAGTATCGCGAGGGAACTCAGCCAGGTGCTCACGCACGTCGGTTGCGGTCAGGGTGCCTTCATTCTTCCAGCTAGCAGGCTCATCGTCACGGTTATAGGAGGCACCCACGCTGAACTGTGGGTTGGGCCAGCCGGTAGCCGCCACCACGATGGAGGCGGTAAACCAGGTGCCGCGGTTACCGTCGTAGGCGGCGCGCTGCAGCTTGCGAACCTCAGCAATAATGGGCGAGCCGTCCTTGAGCGGGCCGATGGTGCCGATGAACTCTTCACCGTCGCGGAATTCACGCACGCGCACGAAAATCTGACCTGCCAAAGGTTTGACGTCCAGCACCATTTCACTCCAGCCCGGGTCAACACTAACGACATCCAGCAGCCAGCTTCCAATGTTGTTCAGCGCGTCCTGGATGCGCGCGGCGCGGCTACTCGTCTCGGCGAGGCGGGGTTCAGTCATAGTTCATACATCCTTGAGTGTGAATACGGCGCGGCTGGAGGCATCCGTGTTCGGTCGTAGTGTCGGCTTACAGGGTGCCGGAAGAAGCCGTCCCTTCGATTCTAACGAACACAGGCACTCAAAGCAGATAGTTTACGCCGAAAGATATATGCTCTATCTCTCCCTCAGAGCTCTTGGACACGGCTCAATCCGGCACCTTAAAGCCCAATACGCCTAAAGCGCACACTAAAACCGGGGATACACGGCATAGTGAACGCTAAAAGGTTGATAATCTTGAAGCATGACGAATTCTCTGCAGGACCTTATCGACGCATCGATCTTTATCTCCACCGAGTACCAGGCTCGACTCGCCGAGCTCGTGGGTACCTCCGAGTGGAACGTGGATTTCACCTCCCAGTCTCTGGATTTTGAGACCACTCCCCCGCTCTCGCTCAAGCCGCACCTGCTGGGCACCGAATCCGAGAACCGCGGTACTTGGATTTGGTCTTGGCAGCAGCTGGGCTACTTCCCCGACTCCGTTGTTTCTGCCGCTATTCAGGCGCGTGAAACCGGTGAGCGTGACGGCCTGACCGAGCTGACCACCGACGAACTGCCCCTCTCCGAGTCCCTGGCACGCCGCCTGACCCTGGCGACCAAGACCATTAGCGGCCTGTACGCACACTACCCGCTGCCCGCGGGCGCTGGCGTGCGCGCATGGACCTTGCTGGAGGGCGCTGAGCTGACCCTCGAGGCACCGACCTACAAGGGTATTGGCCGCGTCATTGCTAAGACCCTGCAGAGCGAAGAGGTACACAACCAGGTTCTGGCGGTGGACTCCTACGCTCAGCAGCGTGGTTTCCACATTGCTTGGGACACCGAGGCAACCGCCGTGCTGACCGCAACCGACGGTGCCCTGCGCCTGTGGTTCGACGAGGGCCGCATCAGCGGCATCGAGCAGGCTGAACCTCAGGTTGGCCCCGAGGTTCTGGAGCAGTGCGCAGCCGCTGCCGCACAGCGTCGCGAATCCCTCGCGGCACTGCGCGCCGAGATTGAGCGCGTGGCAGCCGCTGAGGCAGCCGCTCAGAACGCACAGCGCGAGCAGGAGGCGGCAGAACGCGCCGCTGCACGTGCCGAGGCTGAGGCTGAGCGCGCCGCAGAAATTGCCGAGCACGCACCGGTCGCAGAGACCGAGGTTGCCGGCGTTGAGAGCACCGAGAACCTCTTCTACCCTGCCGACGAGGCTCCCTTCGATCAGGAGCCGGCAGAGCACGCAGAGCCCGGCCTGGTCACCGTGGAGACCCTGCCCGGCGAGTACGAGGCAGAAGAGACCGAGCAGGCTCGCGTCTACACCGACGAATCCATCGGTGCCGAGCAGCCCGAGCACGAGACCGTTGAGGCTTCCGTCGAGTACGTTGAGGAGCCGGTCGCGGCTGAGCCTGTTGCTGAGCAGCCCATCGAGGTTGAGCAGCAGGTAGCAGAGTACGAGGAGCAGCACGTGGAGCCCATCCGCAACGCTGGTGCAGCTCCCGACCTGCAGGCAGAGCACGAAGAGGCAGCCCGCCGCGAGCAGGCAGAAGCTGCACGCCGCGAGGCAGAGCAGCCCAAGAAGAAGGGTTTCTTCTCCCGTTTCTTCGGCCTCTAAACCGAATACGCAACATTCCTCAGGCGCGATATTCCTCAGGCGCGGTATCCTCGTGGTACCGCGCCTGTGGCGTCTTTAGCGTATGCTGTACCCCGCATCGGATAGAGTAAGCCCCAGAGCGCATCAATGCCCCCGCTGGCGCATCCCGACGACTAGCATTAGAAGAACGTCATTAAAGAATCCGGTCAGAAGAAGAAACCATGTCAGAAACGCAGAAGCACACCACCCGCAACGGGTTTATCACCATCATCGGCACCTACCTTATTTGGGGCATGCTCCCCCTGTATTTTGTGATGATGGCACCGGCGGGACCGATTGAGATTGTCGTGGCGCGCGTGGTCTTCTCCCTCATCTTCTGCGCCCTGCTGCTGCCGATTTTGCGGGCAACCGCTGACTTCCGCCGCGCTCTCAAGGATCGCCGCATCATGCTGGTGCTGACGGCGGCATCGTTCCTCATCGGCGCGAACTGGCTCATCTACGTGATGGCAACAACCAGCGGTCACACGATTGACGTGTCTCTGGGCTATTTCATTAACCCGCTGGTTTCCGTGGTGCTGGGCGTCATCTTCCTGCAGGAGCGCCTACGCCCGGCGCAGTGGGTGTCCGTCGCGATTTCCTGTATTGCGGTGCTGATGATGAGCCTCATCTACGGCCAGGTACCCTGGACGGGTCTGGGCGTGGCGTTCTCCTTCGGCATCTACGGTCTGCTCAAGGCGCGCGTCGCCCACGACGTGAGCCCCATCGTCTCGCTATCCCTAGAGACCTTTATCCTGGCACCCTTCGGCATCGCAGCATTGTTTATTCTCAACGCTCAGGGACAGATGACTCTCTTCAGTGAGGGTCCCGGACACTTCTGGCTTCTCGCCTCCACCGGCGTGGTCACCGTTGTGCCGCTCATGCTCTTTGCGGCGGCAACCAAAGCCCTTCCGCTGTCGATTATTGGCATGGTGCAGTACCTGGGCCCGACCATCCAGTTTGTTCTGGCGCTGACCGTTCTGCACGAGCAGATGAGCGCCGATAAGGTGCTGGGCCTGAGCCTCATCTGGATTGCTCTCATCATCTTCACTGTGGATGCGTTGCGTGCCTCCCGCTCCTACCGCGCCTCCGCGCTGTCCGACCCGGAAACCGGCATGATCCCGCTCGTGCAGGCAGAAGACGTACAGAGCAAGTAGCTCTCCCAAAATCCGCATAAAACACAGCCCCGCATAAAACACAGTGATGCCCCGCAGGCGTTAGCCTGCGGGGCATCACTTTATATCGCGTTCACACGCTAAAGCTCAGAACCCTGAGCTTCAGCAGCATCATCGAGAGCATCCAGATCCGGCTGACGGTGCAGGTTCAGCAGAGCCAAACCCAGACCACCCCAGATGATCAGGATTGCCACAATGAGCATCACAATTGCGGAGATAGACATGAGGGCTCCTAACGGGTAATGGTCGAATCAACGTGGCCGTGCTCCACCTGACCGGCAATCACCGGAGGTGCCGGAGGCTCTTCAGCCGCACGAGACTTCTTCGACCAGGGCAGAAGAGAAACAACAATCGCGCCCACCAGAAGCAGTACGCTCATGCCCCAACCAAAGATCGCCAGCAGATCCGCTGGGTAACCCTCATACGGAGTCTGAATCAGCTTGATAACGCTCTGAATCAGGGAGTAGCCCAGAACCAGCGGGGTCACGACAGCCAGCAGAATCATCCAGATCTTGCCGACCTTAATGGAGGAGTAGCGGTTCAGGTGCTCAGCCAGAGCGGGCAGTGCGCGAACCACGTATGCAACCACGATAATGGCGCACAGACCAGCGGCCAGAATACCGAAGAGGTTCACGAAGTTATCGAGAATATCCAGCACGTACAGACCGGTGGTGGTCGGCATCAGCAGCAGCGAAATCAGAGCCATCGGAACAATCACCAGAATGGTGGACGCCAGACGGGAGGTCGCGAACTTATCCTGAATACCAGCAATAATCACCTCAAGAATCGAAATGAGGGAGGTGAAACCAGCAAAGAGCAGGGAGCCGAAGAAGAGGATACCGATCAGCACGCCGCCGGGCGCCTGAGAAATAATGGTCGGGAACGCGATGAACGCCAGACCAATACCGCTGGTCGCAACCTCGCTCACCTGAGTGCCAGCAGCCTGAGCCATGAAGCCCAGAGCAGCGAACACACCAATACCAGCCAGAAGCTCAAAACCGGAGTTCGCGAAACCAACCACAGCACCGGAACCGGTCAGGTCAGTCTTAGGCTTCAGGTAGGAAGAGTAGGTGATCATAATGCCGAAGCCAATGGACAGCGAGAAGAAAATCTGGCCGTACGCAGCAACCCACACATCCGGGTTTGCCAGGGAGTCCCAGCTGGGGGTGAACAGAGCGTTCAGACCATCAATAGCACCGGGCAGGGTCAGCGAGTAAATCACCAGACCAACGAACATGACCAGCAGCAGCGGGATGAAGATAATGTTGGCTGCGCCCACACCCTTCTGAACGCCCAGAGCCATCACAGCAAGCAGAACGCCCCACACCAGCACCATAGGAATCAGGACGTTCATGTTGAAGTCCAGGGAGACGCCGGGATCCTTTGCAACCTTCAGGAACTCACCCTGGAAGAACGCCTTCGGGTTATCGCCCCACTCATTGGTGAAGGAGAAAACCATGTAACGCAGAGCCCACGCCACAATAGCGGCGTAGTAGATAGCAATCACGAAGTTAATACCCATGTGCCACCAGCCGATGAACTCGGTCTTACGGTTCAGACGGCGGAAAGCAAGCGGGGACGACGCACGCGCACGGTGACCGATAGCGTAGTCAAAGAAAAGGAAGGTCAGACCGGCGGTTAGCAGGGCGACAATGTAGGGAATCATGAAGGCGCCGCCGCCGTTATCAAATGCGATGTAGGGGAAACGCCAAATATTGCCCAGACCAACAGCAGAACCGATGGCGGCAAAGATGAAGACGCGACGGCTGGAGAAGCCTTCGCGCTTCGTGGGCGCCTTAGGGGTAGATGCTCCCATAGTTGTAAACCTCGAATGTGTGGGGACGCGGATGGTTGGTGCGAGAATAACCCGTCGGGGTGGTTGGGCTCTGCTCGCGTCCAGAAATAGTAAACGGCTCTCCAACACGGGTTGGGCGTGGGAGCCGTCAGAGATCTGAGGGGTGGATGTGCACCTCAGGCATGCCTATAAGGATTACCTTAAAGGCATATGGCGGTCAAGGAGACCCCAGCATGCGGAAGCTTTCGGAGGGTGAGAGCAGCCCCAAGCCACCCCAAAAACCGGCGCTGACTAGCCGTAACACAGAAAACCCCCGCGAATCCGGGCAGATTCAGCGGGGGTTTTGAAGTATGAGACGCATCAGCGCTTACGCCAGCGCACACGCTACACGGCGGGTTTTAGCCTTCGCGGTGAACCACAGCGTGCGCGAAGGACTCCAGTGCAGCCTTCGCGGTGGACTCGGGCAGCGGAGCAATCGCAGCGATTGCACGATCCGCCCAGTCGTAGGCAATCTGCCATGCTTCCTGGGTGACCGGGTGAGCGGCGAGCGCCTCCACGGCTGCCTCCAGCGCCGCATCGGAGCTCAGGTCGGCATCCAGCAGGGCGCGAACAGCAATAGCGGATTCGTCGCCGGCGACTACCGCACGGTCCAGCAGGATGGTCGGCAGGGTGGGTACGCCCTCGCGCAGGTCGGTGCCGCGGGTCTTACCGCTGGTCTTGCCGTCGCTGACAATGTCGATCACGTCGTCAGCCAGCTGGAATGCCACGCCGACCAGCTCGCCGTACGCCTTGACCATGGAGATGACCTCTTCGGAAGCGCCCGAAAGCAGGGAACCGTACTCGCCGGCTGCGGCAATCAGGGAGCCAGTCTTACCCTCAATGACGGCAATGTAGTGGTCCAGCAGGTCCTGACCCTCACGGGGGCCGGTGGTTTCGAAGAGCTGGCCGAGCACCAGACGTTCGAAGGTCTGGGACTGAATCTTCATGGGGCGGGTGCCCAGCTCGGACACCAGCAGGGATGCACGGGAGAAGATCAGGTCGCCGGTGAGAATCGCGACGGAGTTGCCCCAAATCATCTGGGCGCTGTCCACGCCGCGGCGCTTGGGTGCATCGTCCATGACGTCGTCGTGGTAGAGGGTCGCCAGGTGGGTCAGCTCAACGACCACCGCGGCCTCGATGACCTCGTCGTTGATTTCACCGTCTACGGCTGCACAGAGCAGAGCCAGCAGGGGGCGCACGCGCTTGCCGCCCGCGGAGAGCAGGTGGCGGGATGCGACGTCCGCCAGGTGGTCGGTCTGTGCGATTGCCTCTGCCAGGCGTTCCTCAATACGCGCGAGAGAGGAGAGAATCTGCGGACCCAGTTTGGGGTCTGCGGCGATGAGTTCGAAGCCTGCGGGAAGCTTCAGGTCGAGGTCTCCCAGCAGGTCGGTTGCGGCGATGGGCTGCTCTGCGTTGCTCACGGTGTCTTCTATCTTCTTGGTGTTGGTGTCTTCAGTGGTGTTAGTGTCTTCGGTGGTGTGTGAACGCGGTGTTTAGGCGCTGTGCGTTTCGGGCTTGAAGGCGCGGTGAATCGCGACGATACCGCCGGTAAGGTTGCGGTACTGTACGGAGGTGAAGCCCGCCTCCTTGAACTTCTGCGCCAGTTCCTGCTGGTTGGGCCAGGCGATGATGGACTCGGCGAGGTATTCGTAGGATTCGGGGTTGGAGGAGATTGCGCGGGCAATCGGCGGGATCGCCTTCATGATGTAGTTCTTGTAGACCGCGCCGAAGGGGGCGAAGGTCGGGGTGGAGAACTCGAGGATGACGATGCGGCCGCCGGGCTTGAGTACGCGGTAGATTTCGCTCAGTGCCTTGGGGTAGTTGGCGACGTTGCGCAGACCGTAGGACATGGTCACTGCGTCGAAGGTTTCGTCGTCGAAGGGTAGGGCGGTGACGTCTGCCTGCATGAAGGTCATGTCTGGGCGACGGCGGCGGCCCACGTCGAGCATGCCTTCGGAGAGGTCTGCTGCGATGACGTCCACGCCGGCGTCGGCGAAGGGTTCGGAGGAGACGCCGGTACCTGCGGCTACGTCCAGCACTTTCTGACCGGGGTGTGCGTCGACAGCGGCGACTGCCTGCTTGCGCCAGTAGATGTGCTGACCGAGGGAGAGGATGCCGTTCATGAGGTCGTAGCGTTCGGCTACGGTATCGAACATGGCGGCAATATCGCCGGTTTTCTTGTCTAGGGTTGCGCGGGTTGCGCGGGTGTTCTTCTCTGCGTTCACGCTCTCAATTGTGGCATGGAGGTTACCAGATTCGATAGTTGGGTAAACCGTAGTAGTGTCGCACGGTGCGCTAAGGTGCGTTCTGGAGTTGTTTTTGAGCCGCCAATCCGGTGTTTTATTCAATTTTTGGGGTGGGTTTTATCCATATTCAGCAAAAATTTATGAATATTTATGTATCTGCTTGCATTTTTTAACATAGGGGCGCACAATGGAGCCTAGACTTCATAGAACACACCTCACACAGGAGCACCTCATGAACACCGCAATCCTCAAAAAGGCTTCCCTCAAGCCCCTCGCACTGCTGGCAGTGCTGCCCCTGGCGCTGACCGGCTGCGTCTCCACCGCCAACGAGAACACCGACCCCAACGGCGAAGTCAGCCTCGTCAAGTCCGGCACCCTCAGCGTCTGCACCAACACCCCCTACAAGCCCTTCGAATACGAAGAAAACGGCACCATCGTCGGCCTGGATGCAGACATCGCCAACGCTATCGCCTCCGACCTGGGCGTGAAGGCTCAGCTGACCTCCATCAGCTTCGAGGGCCTGGACTCCGGCACCGGCCTTGCCACCGGTCAGTGCGATATTGCCCTTGCGGGTATCGGCGTGACCGATGAACGGAAGAACAAGATGGAATTCACCACCGTCTACTTCGACGACAACCTGGCAATCTTGGTCCCCAAGGGTTCTTCCATCACCTCCGCTGCAGATTTGAAGGGCGTGAGCGTTGGTGCGCAGCAGGCAACCAGCGGTGAAACCTACGCCAAGGAAAACGGCGCAGAGGTCATCCAGTACGAAGACACCTCCCTCATGTTCTCCGCGCTGAAGACCGGTCAGGTCAAGGCAGTCGCAGCGAACCTCTCCGTGGTTTCCGAGGCGCTGACCAACGACCCGAACTCCTTCAAGATCGCCTACCAGGATTCTGAGAACACCGAGCAGATTGCCGCAGCAGTTTCCTCCAACAACAAGGCGCTGCTGACTAAGGCTAACGCCACCATCACCAAGCTCAAGGCAAACGGCGAGCTCGACAAGATGAAGGCCAAGTGGGTTGGTGCCACTTCCTCCACCTCCGCGAGCGCCTCGTCCTCCGCTTCCTAAGCGTCTAGCTGGTTAGCCTCTCCCCCAATTCATGAGTACCCTTATTACTTTTGGGTTGGGGGGATTCTCCGGCCTCTACCCTTGTGAGCGTGTACAACGCTCTTGACCGAACAGCACACGGATAAGAAAACGCATGTCCTCTAAACTTTCCCCCCGCCAGAAGCAGAAGCTCTTCCGCTACGCACAGTACGCCCTTCTGGCAGTTATCGCCCTGGCAGCCATTCTTCTGGCTGACTGGAAGACCCTCAGCCAGCAGGTATTCAACCTGGACGTTGCGGCGCAGCAGTTCCCCGATGTCATCACCGTGGCGTTGAAGAACACCCTGCTGTACACCAGCTTGGGCTTCATCGTGGGCCTCTCCGGCGGTCTGCTGCTGGCGCTCATGCGTATTTCCTCCATCGCCCCCTACCGTTGGATTGCGACCCTGTACGTGGAGCTTTTCCGCGGTATCCCGGCGCTGCTGGTTTTCTTCGCGTTCGGTTACGGTATTCCCCTGGCGTTCAAGATCCGCTTCGTGGATAACCTGATTCCGGTGACCCTGTCCCTGGGTATGGTTTCGGCAGCCTACATTAGTGAGGTTCTGCGTGCGGGCCTGCAGGCGATCCCGAAGGGCCAGATGGAGGCGGCACGCTCCCTGGGTATGTCCCACACTCGCGCGATGATTTCGATCATTATTCCCCAGGCGTTCCGAGTGGTTCTACCCCCGCTGACCAACGAGGTTATCCTGCTGACCAAGGACTCCTCCCTCGTGTACCTGCTGGGCGTGACGGTTTCTCAGTACGAGCTGGCGAAGTTCGGTCGTGAGGGCCTGACCGCCGCTAACGCGGGCCTGACTCCCCTGGTGGTTGCGGGTCTGTGCTACCTGATTATCACTGTTCCGCTGGGCCAGCTCTCCGCATACTTTGAGCGCCGCACCCAGCTTGCGGGCCGCAAGTAAGCGCAACGACAGATACGGATTACGGAAGATACTATGACTGCTTCAACTTCATCCATGGCCGCCTCCTCGGTGCGCATTTCTAACCTGCACAAGTCCTACGGCAAGGTTCAGGTTCTCAAGGGCATTGACATGCAGGTCGAGCCGGGCGAGGTCGTGTGCCTTATTGGCCCTTCGGGTTCCGGTAAGTCCACCCTGCTGCGTTGCGTGAACCTGCTGGAGGAGCCGGACGACGGCACCATCATGGTGGGCGATACCGAGGTCACCGACCCAGACGTAGACATTAACCGCGTGCGTACCCACATGGGTATGGTGTTCCAGCAGTTCAACCTGTTCGGTCACCTGAACATTCTGGATAACTGCACGATCGCTCAGATTAAGGTTCTGGGCCGTTCCAAGGCGGAGGCGGAGGCGGTTGCCCGCGAGCAGCTCGCCAAGGTCGGTCTGGAAGGCAAGGAAGACCGCTTCCCGGCCCAGCTGTCCGGTGGGCAGCAGCAGCGTGTGGCTATTGCGCGCGCGCTGTCCATGCATCCGGATCTGATGCTCTTCGATGAGCCGACCAGTGCGCTCGACCCGGAGATGGTCGGCGAGGTTCTGAGCATTATGCGCAACCTTGCGGACGAGGGCATGACAATGATCGTGGTGACCCACGAGATGGCGTTCGCCCGCGAGGTCGCCGATAAGGTCGTCTTCATGGCCGATGGCGTGGTCGTGGAGGAGGGTCCCGCCGACCAGGTGATTGGCAACCCCCAGCACGAACGTACTCGGGCTTTCTTGGCGCGCGTGCTCGATCCGACCCACGCCGTAGTAGACTAGTACTAGCTCTTGAAAAACGTAGCGGGCGGTGCTGTACGAAACATTCTGTTTCGCGCAGCACCGCCCGCTTTTTAATGCTCTAGTTCGCGGCTGTTTCGGTCCTAGAAGATACGGCGCGTCACCTTGTCAAAGAGACGGTCCGGTAGCACGGCATGCAGGAACACGGAGGGCTTAGCGCCGAATCCCACGAGGTAGCGGGTCTTGGGGCGGCGCGCCTCCAGGGCTCGCAGAATGGTCCTCGAAATCACTTTGGGCTCTAAGAGGTTGGAGGACGGCGAGTAGAGCTTACGCATATTTGCCGCAACGCGCTGCGCCTGCTCAGCGTAGACGCCTTTTCGGGAGGATTCCTCCAGGTGATCTGCCGCGATAAGTCCCCAGGGGGTTTTGATGCCGCCGGGCTCGATAATGACCACGTCAATACCGAACTCTTCAACTTCCATGCGCAGTGCATCGCTGAACGCTTCGAGGGCGTACTTGGTGGCGTGGTACCAGGCTCCCAGGGGCATGGTAATGCGCCCCGCCATCGAGGAGATGTTCAGGATGCGCCCGCGACCCTGTGCACGCATATGCGGCAGCACCAGCTGGGTGAGGCGCGCCAGGCCGAAGAGGTTCACCTCGAACTGGCGGCGCGCCTCGTCGATGGGGACGTCTTCAATAGCGCCGTAGGATCCGTAGCCCGCGTTGTTGATGAGCACGTCAATGCGACCTTCGGCATCAATGATTTGCTGTACGGCGGCTTCCATGGATGCCTCATCGGTAACGTCCATGCTGAGCGCTCTCACGCCCTCGGAGGCGAGCTCTTCAATCTTCTCAACGCGGCGGGCGGCACCGTAGACGGTGTAGCCGTAGCGTACCAGTAGCGGCGCTACGTCGTAGCCGATACCGGAGCTGGCGCCGGTGAGAAGAACGACGGGGCGTTGCAGTGACTTGGGCATTGCGTATCCTTTCGGCTTGCTCCCCTTTCGGGCTGCCTCCCCTTCGGGTTGCTCCCTGCAGTGTTAGCGGGGAGGTGTTAGCTGGGGGGGGTACTTCTTAGGGTACGCTCACGCGCGGCGTACGGGCGGTGTACGGACATGCAGAAAGCTCAGGGCGTAGTGTGAGGGTATTCTCACCGGCATATGTGAGGGCAGGCAGGCATATCGAAAGCTCGCCGCGGCATCCTGGGCGGATGCGGCGGCGAGCTAATGTTTTGAGGTCGGGGTTTAGGGGTCGTGGTTTAGACCTCTTCGACGTCAATATTGACCTTGGGTTCGGGGTGCGACTCACCGGTCAGCATGGTCACCAGCAGGGTGGAGTCCTTCACGGCGCGCAGGGAGTGCAGCAGCTTGGCGGTCACGTGAATCGGCTTGCCGGGCACCAGGGTAATATCGCGGTCCTTCACATGGAAGATAACTTCACCCTTGAGCACCTGCACGAAGACGGGGTGCACGCTGTGGTGCTCGTGCCAGGACTGGCCTGCAGCCAGTTCCATGAGGGTCAGGTTGCCGCCGTCGGCATCAACAATCTTGCGAGCCTGGGGCTTATCGTCAAAGGGGGTCAGCGCTTCGGTGAGCTGGGGGAATACGAGGACGCGGCCTTCATGGGTACCTGCCATGGTACGAACCTTTCTTTTCAGGGATGAGTGAAAGGGGGCGCGCACCCCCTCCCTATATTTGGTATATAAAATACTAAATTAGTTATATTGTATTCCCTTCCCCGCAACGGGACAATACCTCAGCTCACACCGAACTGAAACACCCCGAGCAGGGAGGGGAACAACATTATTTACTGGTAACTCCACACCTTCGAATAGGCGGAGCGATTACTATTACGCGGGCGCAACAGGTTCACCATCAACGCCGTCGTACCAAAGCTCACCGCAATAATCATGCAGGTCGCCGCGGTAAACGCACCACCGGGAATCGGCGCAAAAATCGCGATCAGATACAGGATGACCGCGCAGAACGACAGGAACAGCGTCGCAATCGTCATCAACGGCACCAGCACCAAACCGCCACGCGCCGCCACCGCAAAATCTGCCGGACGCACATAACGCAGCACGCCCATACCCACAACCGTCCAGATGGCGGTGACCAGGATAGCGGTCACCACATCCGCCGGGCGGTGCCAACCATTAATAATCGTGGAGGCACCCGTCAGGCAGGTCGCCAACGCCGCGCAGAGAGCCACCGTGGGCCGCAAGAAACGAGGCGCCGCAAGGAAGAGCGCCGCGCCAGCCGCCGCCGCGAAGGTCGTGTGGCCGCTGGGTGCCGAGTTGCTCAGCGCCTCCTGAACGCCCAGGTCGGGCTTCACAATCAGATAGTGCTTGAGCAGATACGTACTCGTCACCGCGGCAGCCACGACCAGCACACCAATCAGCGAGGGCAGGAACCGGTGTTTCCAAATCAGCACCGCAACCAGACCCAAAACGGCAATCACGCCGACAACCGCGGGAAGAGAATCCAGCGCGGTCAGGGTCGGACCGCGGTAGCTCTTGAACTGGTGTGCGTACTCGGTGTACGCCTGCTCATCCACCTGCTGGCCGGTCGCCGTGTAAATGAAGAACACGAACGCACCGTAGAGCGTCAGGCCCAAGAACAGCAACGCCATCACGTGACGAATCAAAACGCCGGTACTCGGAAGGTGGTGCCCCTGCTCTTCGCCGGGACGATCCACCGGGCGGCCCGAAGTATCCACGGGAACCTGACCGGTCTGAACATACGCACCGTTCGGGTAGGCGGCGGCAGGATACGCCTCGGGAGGATAAGCCACCGGTTGCGGAGGCGCCTGCGGGGGCATCTGCGGAGGAAGCGGCTGCTGCGCACCCATTTGGGGCGCACCCATCTGGTTGTTCAGCGGAAAACCGCTCACCGGAGGCTTCGGCGGATCAAGACGGCGAGTAGCCTGTATCGGCTCATCCGCGTTGTAGTTCCCCTGGGAAGCGCGTTCCTGAGGCGAGGGAATCGTCTCAGGAATCTTAATGGGAGCGCGGTAGGCACGCGGCAGAGGACGGGTCGCACCAATAACCTCTGTATGTTCGGGGTGCGAAGAAATAACTTCGGTATTCGCGGATTCAGCGTTCGAGGAACCTGCATTCGCGGAACCTGCCGGCGCAGCTTCGTTAGCCGGCGATGAACCGTAATCGGTCAGAACTTTCGTACGGTCATCACTGTGCCCCGCAGCGGGGGCAGCCGTTTCGTGGGAGTTAAGCACCTCAGTAGGATCCTGATAGTCAGAGAGCACCGCAGTCGGATCCTGATAATCAGAGAGCACCTCAGTAGGATCCTGATAGTCAGAGAGCACCGCAGTAGGGTCCTGATAGTCAGAGAGCACCTCAGTTGCATCAGAGCTAAAAGCCGTAGTGGGCGCGTCATCAGAAGGGTGAAGAGCGCGAGTAGCGTCCAGGTTCTCCGAATCGCCCCAACCGGGGTTCCCCGCACCTGTTGTTTGCCCCTTTGATGTCTTCTTCATAACCTCTTCCGTACCTTCTGACCCTCATATCTGTTAGCGGTATTCGCCCTACTGGCACCCACTGTTTGGGCGGTAGCCCCCAAGCTACCGTTTTCTCGTACCGTAGCGCCGGTTCTCTGGGGCGAATAACTACCTACTATTCCAGGTTAAGCTATGAAAAACTAAAGTTTTTTCGACCCTAACCTGAGAGTTTCCAGAGAATGCGTAACAGGGTGCGAGCGCGCCCACCCGGCACCAGAATGCTATGGTGAGCTCATAGCGCATCGAAGAAGGGCAGATACCTTGAACACCAGTATGAGCGTGCCGCCTCTCGGCTACGGTTTTCACCTCACGGGCACTCCCCTGCCACCGCTACAGGAGGTTCTGGAGAACCTGTTCACGGTCGAAATTCCGATGACGGTCACCTTCCGCGGGGTCAATAGCCGCCAGAGCGCGCTGATTCGTGGCCCTCATGGCTGGGGCGAGTTCGCGCCCTTCCTCGAGTACGGTGCGCAGGAGTCTGCCGCGTGGCTTGCCTGCGCGCTGGAGGCGGCGTGGCTGCCCGTCCCGGAGCCGGTGCGTACGCGTATCCCGCTGAACGCAACCCTGCCGGCGGTACCGGCGGAGCGTGTTCCGCAGGTGCTCGCCAAGTACGAGGGTGAGATTCAGGAACTCAAAATCAAGGTGGCTGAGAAGGGTCAGAGCCTCACCGACGATATTGCGCGTGTGGCGGCGGCACGAGATGCACTCCCGAATGCCCGCCTGAAGGTGGACGCGAACATGGGCTACACCCTCGGCGGCGCCCTTGAGGCGCTGCGCAAGCTCTGCGAGTATGGCATTATTTACGCCGAGCAGCCGGTGGCATCCATTGAGGACATGGCGGCACTCCGTTTCGCCATCGCTAAGGAGGGGCTGCCCGTCCGCATTGCCGCGGACGAGTCGATTCGTAAGGCGGAAGACCCGCTAAAAGTGGCCCGCGCAAATGCCGCGGACCTGATGGTTATTAAGGCGGCGCCGCTGGGCGGTGTACGTCGTGCGCTCGCGCTGGTGGAGCAGGCGCAACTTCCGGCGGTGGTTTCTTCTGCGCTGGAGTCTTCGGTGGGTATTGCCACCGGCGCCTCTCTGGCAGCTTCCCTACCGACGTTGAGGTACGGGTGCGGTCTGGGCACGGTCTCTCTCATGGCTGAGGACGTCACCGATGAGCCGCTCATCGCCCGCGACGGGTTCATGGACCTGCGCGCCATCACCCCCAGCCCACAGCGTCTGGAGCGTCTTGCCACCGACGAGCAGACCCGCCAGCGGTGGGTGGAGCGCGTCACCGCCTGCTACCGGGTACTCGAACGCGCCTCCAGGCTGTGAAGACTGTAGTTATCAAGGTTGCGCCCGTGAAGGGTAACCATAACTGAACGAAAAACCTTACGGCATTAGAATGGTACGGTGACTGAAAACCGCTCAACCCCCGCCATGCTCACCGCAGTATCCGTGCTCGATTCGCTGATTCGTGCCGGTATGCGGCATGTTGTCGTGTCTCCGGGGTCCCGCAGCGCACCCCTTGCGTACGCTATTGCCGCCGCCGCTGAAGCCGGCGCGCTCATTGCGCATGTGCGCGTGGACGAGCGAAGTGCAGCCTTTACCGCCCTGGGTATTGCCAAGGCATCCGGTCAACCGGTGGGCCTGGTGTGCACCTCCGGTACGGCACTGGGCGAGTACATGCCCGCCGTCATGGAGGCGTACCACGCCGGCGTGCCCCTGGCGGTACTCAGCGCTGACCGCCCGGAGCGTCTGCGCGGTAGCGGCGTGAATCAGACGACCCGTCAGGCGAATTTCTTCCATCCTTTTGTGCGCGCTGAAGCTGATCTGACCTCTTACCCCGAGCAGGTGGAGGGTGAGCAGACTCAGGCTTTTGCCGCCTGCCTGAATGCGCTGACCGGTCGTAGCGCCGAGCACTGGCGCAAGCAGTCGACGGAGCCGATTGGCCCGGTGCACCTGAACATTTGTTTCGATACGCCGCTGACCCCCTCGGGTCGTTTTGCGCAGATGCTGCCGCAGTGGGCGCAGAGCCTGCTGGAGGATTACGACCCGCAGGCTGAGGGCCGCGCCCGTGCCGCCCGCGCTGAGGGTTCCGGGCTTTCCAGCGCTGAGCAGCGTTGGCTTCTGGATTCTTTGGAGGCGCAGGCGGACCTGGCGGAGTTCACCCCGGCGCACCGCACCGTGGTGGTTGCCGCAGACGGTGCCGGCGAGTTCGCGGCGGAGTTCGCGCGCGTGCTGAACCTGCCGCTATTTGCGGAGCCTTCCTCCGAGGCGCGCCACGGCGCCACCTCCATTCCTCACTACCCGCAGCTGCTCGCTGATGGTTCGTTCGCCCCCGCCGCCCAGATTGAGCGTGTGGTGCTCTTCGGCCACCCGACGCTTTCGCGCCCGATTACGGCGTTGCTGGAACGCGAAGATATTCAGTGCGCGTTCTACGCCCCGCGCCGCGCCAGCTGGTACGAGCCGGGCGCGCGCTCCTTCGTGGAGCTGTCGACCCCGCACGAGCTCGCCGAGTTTGCGTGTGCGTCCACTGTTGCCACTGATGAGCTGGTGGACGAGCTGAGCTGGCTTGAGCAGTGGGTTGCCCCGGCACGCAAGCTGCAGGATGAGTGCCTGCGCGCCATTGCCGCCTACGAACACCCCGATGCCGAGAGCTCGGTTGACTACACCGATTACCGCAACCGCACCGCCGGCCGCTCCTACGCCCGCCGCGTCTGGCAGGATGCGGTGGCTCAGCGCCGCCTCATGGTGCTGGGCTCCTCAAACCTTGTGCGTGATTTGGATGCGGCAGCCCCCGCCCTGGGCGAGCCCGCCCCCGCGCGCGTGTTTGCTAACCGCGGTCTTGCCGGTATTGACGGCACCATTGCGACCGCTATTGGGGTGTCCTTGTCGGGCTACTACCCTGCCGGTGTGGATGAGAACTCCCGCCCGATAATTGGCGGCGCCGCCCTGCCGGTGACCCTACTGTGCGGCGACCTGACCTTCCAGCACGATGTGTCCTCGCTGAACCTGCCGAATACTGAGCTTCTGCCCGAACTGCGCGTTGAGGTCTTTGACGATGCCGGCGGCGGTATTTTCACGACCCTTGAACACGGCGATATGGCTCGTCAGGAGCAGTTCACCGCCGCTGTGGATCGTTTCTTCACGGTGGCTGCCGCCCCGAATACTGATCTGGCGCGCATGGCTGCCGGTTTTGGTACCGAATCGGGCGTTGAGGTGCGCATTCACACACCCTAAAGCCGCTTCTAAAGGGTGCAGGCTAAGCCCCGTGCGCGGGGTTGACCGATATACTGAAAACTACCTGTGCCGTAGCCTTCCGTGGCTGAAAGCTAGCCGGTCGTAGCGGTTTCACTCGCCGCTGCCTTCGCGTTTTCTGCGCGCCTGCTGACGTATGGCACCCTATCTATCATTTATTGACATTCACGCTCTCGCCGCTGATGCACACCGCACGCAACCCGGGGGTTTTACCCCGGTGAGCTGAGTGCAAGCGGTGGGCGTCGCACCCAAGGAATCTCATGAGCTCACTCGATATTATTGTTGCTGTCCCCTCCGGAGCCGGTTGGGTTCCCGTACACGCCATGGCAGATCTTCTCGCCCGCTACACCGGCGGTACCGTACACACCGTGGATGTGGGCGCATCCCTCAGCAAGGAAACGAAGCTTCTGGCGCGTCTGCCCCGCCTCAAGGGCGGTTCCAATCGCTGCCTGGTGATCGCTTCTGATCCCGGTCAGCTGTACGCCATTTCGCAGCGCTCCTTCGCGTTCCGCCGCTACGGCGCTATCTACGGCTGGGTGATTGATAGCTTCTGGGATGACCGTATTCCCGCGGTGGCTAAGTCCTCCACCTACGACCGCATTTTCGTTGCGGACGTTGATGACGTTCAGCCCTGGACCGCCGCGGGCGTAAAGACTCCCGGCGTTCTGCCCTGGGGTGCGGATGTGTGGAGCAAGTTCAGCGACCGTCTGGCTGCGCTGGAGTCGAAGAGCACCGACCTGCTGCGTGTGGGCCGTCAGCCCGCCGCCTACGAAGATGACGAGGCGACCGCAGCTCTTGCCGCTGAGCTGGGTCTAAGCTTTGAGGGCCGTCCGCCCTTCGGCGCGAACGACCGCGAGTCGGCTCAGCACCTGCAGGATTCGCTGAACCGCGCGAAGTTCCTGCTGGCATTCTCCACCTCGGTCAGCCCGGCACCCTACACTCACCCGACCAAGGAGTACATTACCGGTCGTTGGACCGATGCGCTGGCTTCGGGCGTGACCGTGGTCGGCAAGGTTCCGAACACCACCACCGTACGTGAAATCCTGTGGGATGGCGCGACCATCGACATTGATCACGCGGATGCTCACGCGGGCCTCGCGCAGGTTGCCGATGCCGTCTCGCGCTGGACCCCCGCGCAGGGTGAGCAGCAGATTCGTCAGGCTCTGCAGCATCTGGATTGGCGCCACCGTTTTGTGCAGCTGTGCGAGGCAATGGGCGATGTCCCGGCTTCTTTGACGGCTGATTGCGAGGCAATGCGCGCCCAGTACGTTCAGCGCTAAATACGTCCCCTAAGACTATGGGCATATAAAAGGTGAGGGCTGGTTTCTACCGTAGAAACCAGCCCTCACCTGTATTTATACTCTATGAGGCATATTGCATATGGGGGTTAGTACGATGCCTGACCCAGAGTAATCGGACCCGTGAAACCGCTGGTGTCCGGATGATCCGCTTCGAGATATGCCGCCACCGGTGCACCTTCAAGCTGAGCCAAACGATCCAACAGGAAACGAGTAGCACCCGGTGCGTACGGCAGCTTATACATTGCCGCGGTCGTCGCCTCGTCATCACGATCCAAAGTGGAAGCACGAATCGACTCAATAGCAGTCACCATGGTGTTACGCTCACGCTCCACGAAGGTGCGGTCCACCGGCTCACCGTTACCGGGCACAAACACGCGGTAGCGGTCAAATTCGAGCACGGCACCGAGGGTATCGATCCAACGATCGGGGAAAGAATCCTCAAAGTAGGGGTCGGTGCCTTCTTCAATCAGACCGCCCATAAACAGCACGTCTTCAACACCAACCATAATGTCACCGTCGGTGTGACCGGGTCCCATGTACATGAGGGTTGCGCTACGCTCACCCAGGTCGATGGGAGTGAAAGTGATGCCGTCACCCCTATTGGCGACCAGGCGGTTGGGAACAACAATATTGGTGGCAGCACCCTGCTTGTGTGCCATTTCCGGTTCCAGCGTCTCGACATAGGGACGCTGCGCCTCACCGTATTTACGGATTGCACGCGCGGCGCGAGGGTGCGCCCAGAATTCTTCGACACCCATTGCCGCGAAAACATCGTTGCCGAAGAAACGCTCATAGTGTCCGTGAGTGTTTACGACGGTAATAGGAAGGCGCGTGAGACGGCGAACCTCATCATAAATTTCGGTTGCCTGACGGGGACCTGCGCCGGTATCCACGACAAGTGCACGTTCCAGTCCGAGGACCAGTCCGGTGTTCAGTCGGTAGTTGTCGGTCGCAATACGGTACACGCCGTCTGCGAGTTCAATAGTACGAGCCATAGATACAACCCTACTGGAATTTTTAGCGCCTGAGGGGCTATTCGGGCTTCAGAGAACAGAAATTTACGGTTCGGTAACAATTCAAAGCAATGAAAGCGCATTATTTTGCATAAACTTATCTCTAGCGATAGGAAAGTGGTGAGCCTTATCAACCTCTCCGGATTGTTTGAGCAGCGCAGCATTGCCAAAGGAGCTCCTCGAAGAGCCCGGCGCGCATCCGTAGAAGCAATATTTATGCCTCAACACCACTCAACCCAGAGTTGTGCGCGCGGTTAAACCCGCATCTAACACCCCTATAGGATAGGAGTATGACTTCTTCCCCTACCCCCTCTTCCAACCCCTCAACTCAGCCGTTCCCCAACGGTACCGGACGCTACGCCCCCTCCCCTTCGGGTGACTTGCATCTGGGCAATTTGCGTACCGCTATTTTGGCGTGGGCGATGGCGCGCCGCGGTGGCAAGCCCTTCTATCTGCGCGTGGAGGATCTAGATCGCGTGCGCCCGGGTGCTGCGGAGCGTCAGATTGCTGATTTGGCGGCACTGGGTCTGGATTGGAATGCAAGCCCCGGCGCCTCCTCGGAGACTGTCAACGGGCGAGAAGCGGGCGTGCTGTATCAGAGCACGCGCCTTGCCGCCTACGAGCAGGCGGTTGCGCAGCTGCGCGAGGCAAACCTCGTCTATGAGTGCTTCTGTACCCGCCGCGAAATTCAGGAGGCATCGAGCGCCCCGCACGGTGCGCCGGGTGCATACCCGGGTACCTGCCGTGAACTGACGGAAGCACAGCGGGAAGAGCGCCGCGCTCAGCGTCCGCCGGCTCTGCGTCTGCGCGCCGAGTGCACGAGCTACACGGTGCAGGATGATTTTTACGGCGCCTACACGGGGCTGGTAGATGATTTTGTGCTGGTGCGCAATGACGGCGCCTACGCCTATAACCTGACCTCCGTGGTGGATGATGCCTTTGTGGGGGTTGAGCAGATTGTGCGCGGTGATGATCTGCTCCCTTCGGCGCCTCGCCAGTCGTATTTGGCGCAGCTTTTGGGTTTGGCGCAGCCGCGTTACGCCCACGTGCCGCTGGCACTCAATACGGAGGGTAAGCGCCTGGCGAAGCGTGATGGTGCGGTGACCCTGCCGCAGCTACGTGAGGCGGGCGTTGAAATCCCTACGATTTTGGGGTGGATTGCCGCTTCTATTCCGGTGTATAACGCGGATGGTTCTGCCCATTCGGCGGATGTTCCGGTGCCTAATGCGGCGGCGATTTTGGAGCGTTTTGACCCGGCTCGTATGGCTACTGAGCCGTGGGTCGTGAGGGATCTCTAAGCCTCTGTGACATTGTCGTGTAACAGTTCAACACTCCGAACGGCTTTTAAATTTTTCGTTTAATTCGTTTTAGATGCATATGCCATTGAGCGTTTGCGTTGCTTTTCAACTACTTCTCTTGCACCGAAGTGCCCGAAACCCTGAAATTCAAGGATTTTTCGGGCACTTTTTCGCACACGCTCCCACAATGACCCACGTGTACGACCATGGATTTTACACAGAAAATACATATTTATTCCATAGATCCTCACCCCTAAGCGTCAAATAGACTTTATTTTCAGTCCTTCAAAGCCTAGACTGTATCCTATGCCACTCATAAAGTTATGGGGTAGCGCATAAATACACACAGGCGCACACTACCACCAGGAGAGAAGGAACATTATGGCCGCGAGTACATACCAGGTCATCGCGCTGGCGATTTATTTTGTTGCCATGATCGCAATCGGCCTATGGGCAAATAGCAAGAACAACAGCCTCGACGACTATGTGCTGGGCGGGCGACAGCTCTCCCCCACCGTCGCCGCACTCTCAGCGGGCGCCTCCGATATGTCCGGTTGGCTCCTCATGGGTCTGCCCGGCGCCGTCTACCTCAGCGGCCTCTCCCAGGCATGGCTCGCCGTCGGTCTGACCATCGGCGCATGGTGCAACTGGAAGTTCGTGGCACCGCGACTGCGTAGCTACACCGAAGTAGCAGGCGACGCCGTGACCGTCCCCGTCTTCCTGAGCAACCGCCTCCATGACACCAAGCGCGTGCTGCGCATCGTCTCCGGTGTCGTGATTCTGGTGTTCTTCACCTTCTACGTCTCCTCCGGTATGGTGTCCGGCGGCCTGTTCTTCAAGTCCTCCTTCGGTCAGGAATACCACACCGGTATGCTCCTGCTGGCAGGCATCACCGTGTTCTACACCTTCTTCGGCGGCTTCATGGGCGCATCCTACACCGACATGGTTCAGGGTCTGCTCATGCTCGCAGCACTTATTGCCGTTCCGGTTGTCACCATTATTGACCTCGGCGGTGTGGGCCCCGTGGTTGAGTCCATCAGCCAGGTACGCCCCGACGCGCTGAGCATCTTCGCAGGCACCACCTTCGCCGGTATCGTTTCGTCCCTCGCATGGGGTTTGGGCTACTTCGGCCAGCCGCACATTATCGTGCGATTCATGGCGATGCGCACCCCCGCGGACGCTAAGTCCGGCCGCCGCATCGGCATCAGCTGGATGGTCCTGACCGTGTTCGGCGCACTGAGCGGCGCGTTCATGGGTATCGCCTACTTTGCACGCCACCCCGAGGCGTCCCTCACCAACCCCGAAACCGCTGAGTCGGTCTTCCTGGATCTCGCCCAGATTCTGTTCCACCCCCTCGTTGCGGGCCTGATTCTGGCTGCGGTTCTGGCGGCAATTATGTCCACCCTCTCCTCGCAGCTGATCGTGTGCTCCTCCGCTCTGGTGGAGGACCTCTACGGCATCTTCTCCTCGAAGAAGCTCAGCGCAGGCAAGTCCCTGTGGCTCGGCCGTGCAGGCGTGGCAATCGTGGCACTGGTCGCCGGTGCCCTGGCGTGGAACCCCAACAGCTCCATTCTGCAGCTGGTCGCATTCGCTTGGGCTGGCTTCGGTTCGGCGTTCGGCCCGACCGTTCTGCTCTCCCTCTACTGGCGTAAGCTGACCACCCAGGGTGCACTCGCCTCCATGATTACCGGTGCCGTTGTGGCATTCGCATGGGGTCAGAGCCCGATGAAGTCCGTGCTCTACGAAATGGTTCCCGGCTTCGCTTCGGCGATGCTGGTCGCAATCATCGTCTCCCTGGTCACCTACAAGAAGAACCAGGTCATTGACGAAGAGTTCGACCGCGCGGTAGAGCTCGCAAAGGTCAAGTAAAGAGTCTCTTCCCCAAGGCTCGGGCCGCACACACGCGGTCCGAGCCTTGGTCTGTTTATAGGGTCTTAACCTGCCAAGATACAGGTATGAGCGCAAGGACAGAGGCCCTTCCCGCGCATCATATTCTGTTATTGGAATATTATGCCGAGCGTGCTTCGTCCCCCGGCCTCGACGAGCCGCACCGCGGGCACCGTAAAATAGGGTCTATGACTGCACAACTTCCCGAAAAGATCTCGGACATCTTCAACCCCGCCGACTGGCGCGTCGTTGAGGGCTTCGAGGACTTCACCGACATCACCTACCACCGCCAGGTTGAGCGCGACGAAAACGGTGAGATTCTGCGCGATCTGCCTACCGTGCGCATCGCCTTCGACCGCCCCGAGGTGCGCAACGCATTCCGCCCGCACACCGTGGACGAGCTCTACCGCGCCCTCGACCACGCCCGCATGACCTCTAACGTGGGCACCGTACTGCTCACCGGCAACGGCCCCTCCCCCAAGGACGGTGGCTGGGCATTCTGCTCCGGCGGCGACCAGCGCATCCGCGGTCGCGACGGCTACCACTACGCCAGCGGCGACACCGCAGAAAGCATCGACCCGGCACGCGCAGGCCGACTGCACATCCTGGAAGTGCAGCGCCTCATCCGCACCATGCCCAAGGTCGTTATCGCCCTCGTCTCCGGCTGGGCTGCAGGCGGCGGCCACTCCCTGCACGTAGTTGCTGACCTGACCATCGCCTCCGAAGAGTACGGCAAGTTCAAGCAGACCGACGCAACCGTCGGCTCCTTCGACGCAGGCTACGGTTCGGCGCTGCTCGCACGCCAGGTGGGTCAGAAGTTCGCCCGCGAAATCTTCTTCCTCGCCAAGGAATACGACGCACAGCGCATGTACGAAATGGGCGCAGTCAACGACGTCGTTCCCCACGCAGAGCTCGAGAACAAGGGCCTGGAATACGCGGCGCACATTGCTCGCCAGTCCCCGCAGGCAATCCGCATGCTCAAGTACGCCTTCAACCTGCCCGACGACGGCATGCTCGGCCAGCAGGTCTTCGCTGGTGAGGCAACCCGCATGGCATACATGACCGACGAGGCTGTGGAGGGTCGCGACGCGTTCTTGCAGAAGCGTGACCCGGACTGGTCCAACTACCCCTACTACTTCTAAGAGACAGCCCCTTCTACAGAAGTAGTTTCAGATGCATAGGCTCGGAGCCGGATTCAACCCTGAGAACCTCAGCTAAGAATCCGGCTCCGGCGCATTTGATGCCGCACCGGCATATGACACCGGCGCATGACAGCACGCAGCCGCTACAAACAGCCGCTAAGGATTTAGCCATGATGAACACCCCCGTACCCGGGCTCATGCCCTCCCCCGCCCCGCAGGAGGTTGCCCTGCATCCGCAGGCGGTACAGGTGCGTGCCGATCAGCCCGCCGACCCTCACGCCATGCTGGGCGCCTTTGAGCAACTACTGGGCGGGTACGCGGCGGATGCGGGTGCGGCTGCGGAGCCTATCGCGCTGGTGGTGGGCACCTCCGGATCCACCGGAACCCCCAAACGCACCGCACTGACCGCGCGAGCTCTTGCCGCCAGTGCGGCAGCCACCGAGCAGTTCTTCGGCTCAAACTCCGATGCAGCATCGCAGTGGCTCCTGGCTCTTCCGGCGCACTATATTGCCGGCGCGCAGGTGCTCGCCCGCTCCGTACTCGCCGGTACCGCCCCGGTCATCGCCCGCTCCGTCATTGAGCCCGTGCACTTTAGCCCCGAGGTTTTTCTGCAGGCGGTTGAGCGAATGAGCTCGGCACGCAGGTTTATTTCCCTGGTACCGACCCAGCTACATAAGCTCCTTGAAAGCGCGGACGCCGATTCGCACCTGGGCGCTGATATTCACGAGGCGCTCAGCTCCTTCACCGGAATCCTGCTCGGAGGCGCCCCCGCCAGCGCCGACCTGCTCGCCGCCGCCACCGCCCTGGGGCTGAACACGGTGACCACCTACGGTAGCGCCGAAACCGCTGGCGGATGCGTCTACTCCGGCTCCGTACTGCCCGGCGTGCAGGTTAAACTCGTCCCCGAAGAAGGTATGCCCGCCGTGCCGGATATTGAGGGGAAGTCGGCGATTGAAGAGTCTGTGCAGGTGGGCCGTATTTGGATCAGCGGCGCGCACCTCGCCAGCGGCTACATTGGCGACGCCGCCCGCACCGCCGAGCACTTCTTCACCGCCGCCGACGGCACCCGCTGGTACCGCACCGACGACTACGGGCTGCTGAGCTCTGCAGCAGCTCCCAACAGCAACAAGAGTTGTAGCGAGCAACGCCTGCAAGCGCTCGGACGTAGCGACGACGTCCTCATTAGCGGAGGCGTAAAAATCTCCGCCCGCGCCGTGGCAACCGTCCTCGAAGAGCACCCCGCCGTACGCGAAGCCTGCGTAATCGGCCTACCCGATGCACGCTGGGGCACCGCCATTGCCGCCGCGGTCACGCTGGTACCCTCTGCCGGTGCCGCGGCTGCGTCTACCGAGAATAGCCCCGCACTGAACGAAGAACTCTGCGCCCTGCTACGTGCCCGCTGCGCCGAAAAGCTCGGCGCCCCCGCCGCACCCAAGCAGCTGAGCATCCTGCCGGATTTCCCGCTCACCAGCACCGGCAAGCCGGACCGCGCAGAAATATACAGTATCCTGGACAGAGACTATCGTCAGGGCTAAAGCAGGCTCATCCGCGGGTTTTCACCCCGTACACGCAACCGCCCGCACGCCCTGACCGTTACCGTCACAACCCCTCACGCACAACACCCACGCATCATACGCACTTAGACCCGGAAGGAACCCCCGTGGCAACTGCCGCCCAATGGATTGAAGGCGCTCGCCTGCGCACCCTGCCGCTCGCCGTCGCCCCCATTATTGCCGGCTCAGCTGCCGCCTACGAGATCAACGCATTCAAGCCGCTCTACGCGTTCTTGGCGTTCCTCGTCGCGTTCTTCCTGCAGGTCGGCGTGAACTACGCCAACGACTACTCCGACGGCATCAAGGGCACCGACGAAGACCGCGTGGGTCCGCTACGCCTCGTCGGTTCCGGCGTGGCAAGCCCCCGCTCCGTCAAGTTTGCCGCCTTCGCCTGCTTCGGTCTAGCAATGCTTGCCGGTCTTGCCCTGGTGGCTCTGGCGAACCAGTGGTGGTTCCTGGCGATTGGCGCCTCCAGCGTCTTCGCGGCGTGGGGTTACACCGGCGGCAAGCACCCCTACGGCTACATGGGCCTGGGTGACGTATTCGTCTTCGTCTACTTCGGTCTGGTTGCAACCCTGGGCACCCTCTACACGCAGGCGCACACCCTGACCCTGCTCGGCTGGGTGGGTGCTATCGGCATTGGTCTGATTTCCTGTGCGCTGCTCATGGCGAATAACGTGCGTGACATTCCCACCGACATTGAGGCGGGCAAGCTGACCATGGCGGTCCGCCTGGGCGAACGCTGGTCGCGCATCACCTACATCGTGGAAATGGCGCTGGCACTGGGTCTGGGCGTGCTCCTGCTCGATGAGAACCCCTGGTTCCTGCTGATCTTCCTGCTGGTCGGCCCGACCATCCACTCCTGCGTGACCGTGTGGACGCGCGGCGGCCGCGAGCTAATCCCCGTGCTCAAGCAGGCGGGTATTGTGGCGCTCGTGTACTCCGTGATTCTAGCCCTCGCCGTGTGGCTGGGTTCGCTGGATATTATTAGCCACGAGGTTCAGGTATTCACCGGCTACTAAGCCGACCTACAAATCTGCGCCGGATTACCGCGCCGTTAAGCCGCTAGCGGGCACCCTGTTCATAGTTCTGCGATAACGCGGCGGTATGTCATAGTAGTGCTTATGATTCGAGCCATGCTGATTATTGGCGGCGCCGCCCTCATCGTAGGGCTGACCCTCTACACCCTCTTGGACGCCGTCCGCACCCCCGCACACGAGGCGCGAACCCTGCCCAAGTGGCTGTGGGTTCTCGTCACCCTGCTCTTCCCCGTGGTAGGCCCGCTCATGTGGCTCATCCTGGGCCGCCCCAAGGCGCAGCCCGCAGCAGGCGCTCGCCGCGGCTTCGGTCAGCGACGCAACACCCCGGCGCCCTCGGTATCTTCCCCCGACGACGATGAAGAGTACCTGCGCTGGCTCAAAGCAAAAGCAGAACGCGAACGCCGCAGCCGCGAAGCAGAATCGAACAACAAGCAGGACCCCGAGTTTAAGGATCCTGAGGACGGCACCCCGAATCAGGGTCACGGGCAGAACTAGCCGGGACAGCTAGGTTTGCAGCTCGTGCGCCCCTCAAGGTTTACAGAAAGAGGCTGTGAGCACATCCGTAACGGATGGGCTCACAGCCTCTTACTATGCTCGAAACAGCTTCGGGAATTAGCTACCGGGCAGCTGAATCACGCCACCGTACAGCGGCGCAGCAGGCTCCGAATACCCCACAAAATGCGGCATCTCATGCTCAAAATCAGTGGTGCTAAACGCCAGAGTCGTAATCGACGCCAGGTTGCACTCACGGGCACGCGGGTCATGCTGCAGCATGCGGCCCTCAACGCCCAGGCGAGTAATCCAAATCGGCAGCTGGTGCGACACAATAATCGCCTCCGCGCCCTCGCCACCCAACTCGTAGGCGGTACGCGCCGCATCCTGAACAGCCGCAGCCATACGGCGAATCTGATCCAGATACGACTCACCCCAGGAGGGGCGCGCCGGGTTGTACAGCTTCGTCCAGTGACGCGGGTTCTTCAGCAACTCCTGCGCGTTCACGTGCAGACCCTCAAAGTAGTTATCCGCCTCAATGACGCGCTCATCCGGCTGCGCGGTCAGGCCCAGCAGCTCCTCAACCGGGGCGGCAGACTCACGGGTACGCTGCAACGGCGAACAGACCAGATGCACGAAACGGGCACCGCGCTCAGCACGAGCCGCGAACTCCTCAGCGCTCAGACGCACCATCTGCTGGCCCTTATCGGACAAACGGTAGCCGGGCAGACGGCCGTACACAATACGCTCGGGGTTGTGCACCTCGCCGTGACGCATGAGGTGAACTTTAATGGTGGAAGTTTCAGTCATAATCCCAGTCTCTCAGATAGCACGCCGCACCCCAAACAGGTAACCCGCACATCCCCTCTACAAATACCAAACCCGGCGTACAAAACCCCGCGTATAAAACCCAGCCCGCGAAACTGCAGGAACGCAAAAACCCCGCCTCTCCGGACGGAGGGCGGGGCGAAAGAAGTCTATTTACTTCTTGTTGCGGCGCTGGTGGCGGGTCTTACGAAGCAGCTTGCGGTGCTTCTTCTTGGACATACGCTTGCGGCGCTTCTTGATAACGGAACCCATAGGATTTCCTCACTTTACTCGTACCCGGCCGAGCCATTCGACTCGGTAGCTACCCGGGGATATTTATACCGGTATAACCGATCCAAAACGCATTTTAGGCACAGAAATACCCTTGCGTTTTAGAGCGCTACCTACCTAGAGTACTAGGTTTACCCCCATTTTCACCATTCGAGAGCGGCTTTTCAGGAGTTTTTCCCTGAATTTCCGCTTCTCCCGCAGGCTTATCGAGGGTATTTCCGGGTGAAAACAGGGGGTCGGCAGCCCTAACGACGCTTCTTCTTCGACTTCTTCGAGCCCTTACCGCGGCCGTGAGACAGCACCGAACCAGAAGAAGCTACAGCACCCTCAGAAGTGCTCTCCTCAGCCGGGGAAGCGGCCTCGACCGGCTCCTCTACCGATTCCTGCGCGGGGGCAGATTCCTCAGCGGGTTCTTCAACCGGCTCTTCTGCGGAAACCTCCTCAGCGGGAATTTCCGAAGCAGAGCTTTCCACAGCGGTCTCTTCCACCGCCGCGTGCAAGGCCTTCAGACGCTCAGCACGCTCAGCCTCGGCACGAGCCAGCGCCTCCGCATCCACGGCGGGCTGGGGCTCAGGCTTCGCCTCAGCGTTCACAGCCTGTTCCTTCACTGCCTGATCCTTCTCGGGGCTCTCCTGAGCTTCCTCAGGCTCGTACACATCCACGCCGAAGAAACGCTTCATCTTCGAGAAGATGCCGCGGCGCTCCTGCACCGGCTCCTCATGCGGAAGCTTCTCATAGGTGTCGTGGATGGTCGCAGCCGCCTCAAGACGAGTAGGCTCAGCAGGCTGAACGGCGGGCGCCTCCTGGCGCGCCGGAGCACGCAGAACCTTCTCAGAAGACTCAGCCTCCGCGGGCGCCGCGGCAGTAACAGCCGCAGAACGCGCGGTACGGGCAGGGGCAGTCAGCACCCTGCTACGATCCACCGGCTTAATAATGGTCGCACGCACCGGAGAAATAATCTGACCGCTACGACGACGCGGAGCCGCCGTAGAAGCACGCAGAACCTTCGCGGGGCCAGCAGTCTCTTCCTGCGCGTACGCGGCAGGCACGCTCGGCAACTGGCCGCTGGGGGTCTGCGAGTTGAGAGTCTGCGAGGCAGGGGTCTGGGTAGCGGGGGCAACCTGCGCCACCGGGGTGCTGCGGCGCGGGGTGCCGAAGCTCAGCGGCACATCCGGGCTCACCGAATGAGCGGCAGGCTTCACAGAGGTTGCGGAGGTTGCAGAGGCTACGGAAGCCGCAGCAGGTGCGGGCTGAGACGCAGCGGGAATGACACGTTCCACCTTGTCAGAAGCGGAAACATCCGTGCCAACTGTAGCCTCAGCAGAGGTATCAGCCTGCTCGGAGGGAATCTCAGACGTAGCCTCATCAACGTGGGCAACCTCGGGTTCGGGCTGCTCATACTCCACGTCAGCAGACTGCACAGACACCACAGCAGAAACCGGCGCAGAAACCTGAGCCGGCTCAGCGGACGCCGCAACAGGAGCATCCGCGGCGGGCAGCGCCCCCATATCAGCGAAGGACGCATCATCCTGCATCAAATCGTCAAAGTCATCGGCGGCAAACTCATCCACATCAACCGGCGCAAACTCAGAAGCAATCGGCTCACCCGGCAGACCGTTCGCAGAGGTCGCCTCCTGCTCCAGGTCAATACCGGCATCGGCATACATGCCGCGCAGCTGACCAATCACCATGGCACGCGCCGTCGCCGAATCGCTCGCCTTCAAAGCCTCCGCAATAGCGCGGCTCTCAGCACGCAGACGCTCCACAGCGCTACTCCACAGCGGCATACGACCCACCAGCGACAGCATCGACTCAAAGCTCGGCTGACGCACCGACGCGAGCAGACCCACCAGCAGCTCATTACCCGCACAGCGCATCACCTGGTGATGGAAAGTCAGCAGAAGCTCCAGGAAATCACGAATCGACAGGTCGAAGTCTTCCATCTGCGCCAGGACCTCGTCCAGCTCCGCGAAGGAGGCGGTCTTCGGGTCAATACGCGCAATCGCCCAGCTTTCCAGCAGAATACGGGTCTGCACCAGGTCACGAGTCGGGTAACGAGAGCTGGACATGTGCAGGCGCAGAGCGGCACTCGCCGCGGAAGCCGGCTCATCGCTCAGGTGCACCAGCATTTCCTTGCCGCGGCCGTTGTACAGCTGCACCAGATCCATATCTTCCAGGGTGCGTAGAGCCTCGCGGGTACGGGAACGACCCACACCAATAGCGCGCGCAATTTCGCTATCGCTGGGCAGATCCTGACCCAGCTGAATGTTGCCCTCGAACAGTTCGTTCTCGAGCCAGCGCAGAATTTTACGATGAATAGCCACGTGAATGCGTCTTTCGGTCAAAAAGTGAGTGAGAGTGTGTGTGCTTTACAGAGAGTTAATGCCGGAAGTGATCGGCAGGGCAGCCCCTAGCCGCCCGTCTTAGCGGCGGCGGCCACGCAGGAAGCCGAAGAGGCCACCGCGGTGGTTGTCCTTCGCCTCGTCGCTGTTCGTCTCAGTGCTGGGGCGGTACACCGAATCGTAAGCGGGCATGGTCTGATACTCGGGCTCCTCAGCGGAGGTTTCAGCCTTAGCAGGCTCACCCTCAACAGGCTCATCATTGGCAGGCTCGACCTTACCGAGTTCAGCCTTCTCAGTAGCTTCTGCGGGCGAAGCTGCTTCCTCAACAGACTCAGCCTCAACAGATTCAGCCTCAACAGATTCAGCCTCAACAGATTCAGCCTCAACAGATTCAGCCTTCACGGGCTCTTCTGCCACGACTTCATCCACTACGTTCTTCTCAATCACAGACTTTTCAGCTGCAGAATCCTCAGCTGCAAATTCCGTACGGGTTGCTTCTTCCTTGACGGATTCAGCGGGTGCAACAGGCTTCTCAGCTGCGCCCTTTTCGTCGGTAGCCTTTTCCTCGGCGATCTTTTCAAGCACAACAGCCTCGGGGATCACAGGGATAGGCTGAATCGAGCCGCCCACAACCGCAGCGGGGTCGATGCCATAAGGCACCACAGCCGCAGGCTGAGGGAATACCACCGGCTTCTGCGCTACGACAGGCTTAGCCTCAGCAGGTGCCGCAGGGGTAGCGGGCTGAGCGGGGGTTGCCGACGCCGCGGGGGTCACCCCAGCATCGTAACCGTAGGATGCGGGAGTGAAGGGGCGCATCGGGGTCCTATCCACTGCCTCTTCCTGCGAGGTGGGCTCAGCAGCTCCCGCCTTCTCAGCGACAGGTTCGGAAGCGGTGCTATCAGCAGCCTGCTCCGCAGGGCGCGAGTAGATGCGCGCGCTGGGGGTCAGGTGCTGTGCGCGGGCGCGCTGAATGCGAGCCTGCTCGATTTCCTCGGGGGTGGGTGCCTCAACGGTGAGAGTTTCAGAGTCGGTCGCCTCGGGCTTCTCCGCGGTTGCGCTCTTCTCGGATGCAGCCGGTGCAGTTGCGGCGGGTGCAAGCTTCTGAGCGGGTTCTTCGACTGCGGGCTTCGGAGCGCTCTTTTCGAAGGTCTTCTCGACCGGCTTCTCAGCCGTCGCCTTATCGGAGGCAGATACAGTCACGCCACCGGGCAGTGCCACGGGTGCGTGCGCCTCATTGGACTGGCGTGCAATCTGAACGGTCTCGTTAATCCACTCGGTCACGGTGGCGAATACATCCGGGTTCAGGGAGTAGAGGCGGCGCTGCCCCTCCACGGTCACGGAGACCACATCTGCATCGCGAAGGACTTTCAGGTGCTTCGAAATGGTCGGCTGGCTCATGCCCAGCTTTTCAACCACTGCGCCCACCGTGTGGGTTTGCTCAGCGAGAATACGCACAATTCGGCGGCGAGTCGGATCCGCGATGACAGAAAAAACATCAGAATGCATATAGCGATTATGACATATAAAGTGGCGCCTCAAGCTTAGAATGAGGGTGATACAGAAATTACCTTCAAAAATTCTGAAAGACTACTGAATGCTAACCCAACATGGAGCACTGAAAGGGCGAAAAGCATGAAGTGCCTATCACATCTCGTGGTGATTTCCTGTATCTCATCCTAGGCATATGCGAGCCACCCGGCCCCTCAATACTTATATAGCTAATTCAGAATATATAGTTTTCGTGGTTCCACCCACAAAACCAACCGCCCGCCTTCTCCAAGCTCACATATTTACCCCCAAACCACCAGAGCCTCAACCTCCTCAGCAGGCACCCGGCGCGATACACTAGAAGGCGTTAAACACAGGCTCAAACAGCCGCTCAACACATCAACACACCAACCCCCAGACACCCGCTGAAGGAGGCGCATGGGACGCATCATCCGCCGCACCCGGCGCCGATACCACCACCCCCAGGGCCAGCTCAACCGCCGCTGGGACACCCTCAGCGGTGCCACCTCCGAACCCCAAAAGCAGCAGACTCGCCGAAGCCGCCGCGACCGCCGCGAAGCTGAAAACCTCAGCATCCTCACCAGCGTGCCCGGCATCGATCTTGACCGTCTGCCTACCCTACGTGACCACGAAGACTCCGAGACTCAGCGCAAACGAACCCCGCTAGAGTTCAACCAGAAGACTCTCGAACGCTTCCGCGACTTCATTGATTCCTCGGTTCTGGCGTCTCCCTCACGCACCGCAATCAGCGCGTTCTTTCTAGTCATCATCTTCTTCACCATCATGCTGTCCCTGCCGATTTCTTCGGCAGACGGGCAGCGCGTCGCGCTACACCACGCGGTCTTCACCTCCACCAGCGCGGTCACCGTGACCGGTCTGACCACCGTTTCCACGGCGGATCAGTGGTCAACCTTTGGTCAGGCAATGATTCTTCTCGCCTGCCAGGTGGGTGGTCTGGGCACGCTGACCATCACCTCCCTGCTGGCGCTGGCTATCGGCCGCAAAATGGGTCTGCGCACCAAGCTCATCGCCCAGGAAGACCTGAACATCAGCCGACTCGGCGAGGTCGGCGGCATCGTTAAAGCGGTGGCGTACGCGTCTTTCTCCATCGAAGCGTTCATTGCAATGCTCCTCACCCCGCGCTTCCTCGCCCTTGGTGAAGCACTACACGAGGCTCTGTGGCACGGCATTTTCTACTCGGTTTCGGCATTCAACAACGCCGGATTCACCCCGCACTCGGACGGCATCGTACCCTACGGCCACGATCTCTTCCTGCTCGTGCCCATCTGCATCGCGGTGTTCCTCGGCTCGCTCGGCTTCCCCGTGTTCATTGCGATTCAGCGCAACCCTTTCCGTCCCTCACACTGGCAGCTCACCGCAAAACTGACCGTGGTCACCACCCTCTTCTTCTTCGGTTTTGGCGCCTTCTTCTGGGGTCTTTTCGAGTGGAATAACCCCGCAACCATCGGTTCCTACTCTCCCGGCGATAAAATCCTCAACGCCATTTTTGCCTCCGTGATGATGCGTTCGGGCGGCTTCAACCTGGTTGACATGGACGCCATCACCCCCGTCTCCACGCTACTGACGGATACGCTCATGTTCATTGGTGGCGGCTCCGGCTCGACCGCAGGCGGCGTGAAGGTCACCACCATCGCCGTGATTGCCCTGTCGATTCTTGCCGAGGCGCGAGGTGACCAGAAGGTCGTAGCGTTCAATCGCACCATCCCCGAATCCTCTCTGCGCATTGCCATCTCTGTGATCGTTATGGGTGCTACCGTGGTAGGTGTTGGCACCGCATCGATTCTCATCATTAGCGGCGCAGATCTCAAAGAAGTCATCTTCGAGGTCATCTCTGCCTTCGCGACCTGCGGCCTCTCAAACGGCCTCTCCGCCAGCCTACCTCCGGCAGGCGTGTACGTGCTCAGTGTGCTCATGCTCATCGGTCGTGTGGGCACAACAACCGCCGCAACCGGCTTGGCAATGCGTTCACGCCGCCGCCTCTACAAGTTCCCCGAAGAAAGGCCCACCATTGGCTAGTGCACATAACGCCCCCGTCCTCGTCATCGGCCTGGGACGCTTCGGTTCGGCTGTGGCTGCCCAGTTGCGCCTGCAGAATAAAGAGGTTCTCGCCATCGAGAAGGACCCCGAGCTGGTGCAGAAATGGTCCGGCGTGCTGACCCACGTGGTCTCCGCCGATGCGACCGATATCGACACCCTGCACCAGTTGGGTGCGGACGAGTTCGGTTCCGCCGTGGTGGGTGTTGGCACCTCCGTGGAGGCGTCCGTGCTGATTACCGCGAACCTTGTAGACATTGGCGTGGAGCGTATCTGGGCGAAGGCTATCACCCCCGCGCACGGCAAGATTCTGGAGCGTATTGGCGCGCACCACGTGGTCTACCCGGAGGCGGACGCCGGCCGCCGCGCCGCGCACCTCGTCTCGGGTCGACTGCTGGACTACATTGAGTTTGATGACGACTTCGCGATTGCGAAGATGCGCCCGCCGAAGGAAACCCACGGCTTCACCCTCGCCGAGTCGGATATCCGCTCCAAGTACGGCGTGTCTGTGGTCGGCATTAAGTCCCCCGGTGAGGACTTCACCTACGCGGACGCGACTACCCGTATTCACTCGCGCGACATTCTGATTGTGTCCGGTCAGGTGGATTTGATTGAGCGTTTCGCGGCGCGCCCCTAAGCGCGTTTTTCCTCGCTGCGGCGGTTATCTTCCCCAGCTCTGCTGGTTTTGAGGAGCCCGCGATTAGACATAGAAAAGCAAATAGGCATAGAAAAACAGCCTCTTCCCGTTCTGCCGAGAGGAGGCTGTTTTTCTGTAGTTTTACCCAGTTTTCTGTAGTTTCACCTAGTCAGAGCGGCGCTACTGAGCGGCATTAGTCCCCACTGGTTAGTCCGTAATGACTAGTCCTCGTCAGCGGTGTACAGCTGGCTCATTTCCGCCGAGCGGGCTGCGCAGGCGCGCATCGCGTCCTCGGTCAACTGGAAGAGGCCACCCTCCACGAAGGTGTTCAGTGCACGCTCGGTGGTGCCGTTCGGGCTGGTCACGGCGCGGCGCAGGGCGGGCGCATCCGGGTTGGTGTCGAGCAGGAAGCCGGCACCTGCAACGGTTGCGCTGGCAAGCTTGAGGGCGGTGTCTGCATCCAGGCCGAGCTTCTCGCCGGCGGCGGCCATCGCCTCCGCAAGCAGGAACGCGTATGCCGGGCCAGAACCGGAGACGGCGGTGACCGCATCCATCTGGTCTTCGCGGACCTCAACGACCGTGCCGACGGTGCCCAGGACCTCTTCGACGAGCTTCTTCTGCTCGTCCTTCACGGTGTCGGTGGTGGAGATGGCGAGCACGCCCTTGCCCACGGAGGAGGGGGTGTTCGGCATGCAGCGAACAATGGGCTGACCTGCGGGAAGGCACTCGGCGAGGGTTTCGAGGGTCACGCCAGCAGCAACGGACACCACAACGGCGTTCGGTGCGAGGGCGGGCGCAATATCGCGGGCGAGCTCGACGATGCCGTAGGGCTTTACGCCGAGCAGCACGACGTCTGCGTGGGCGGTTGCCTTGTGGTTACCGTCGGCTTCGCCGCCGGTGGTGATGATTTCGACCTTGTCGCCGAGGCGCTGGGCGAGGGCGGCGCGAGATTCTTCGCTACGCACGGTGGCGCGGATGTGGGCGGGGTCGTGGCCTGCAGCGAGCAGACCTGCGGCGATGGAGCCGTTCATGGAGCCGGTGCCGAGAAAAGCAATAGTTGCGGTCATCGTTGATCCTTCCTAATGGGGTGCCTGCGCCCTGCGGGTGCGCGGTGTGCCGTGCGCGGCGGGCGTGTGGAGGCGTACCCTTCCAGCATAGCGGGTGCGGCTACGGGCATATGACCTGGCTCGTGCTTCTTCCGGGCTTTCTGGGTGGCGGCTTCACTCTGCGTGCCTCATGTACCGTCCCCAATGCACCGCACCCCATATACCGCACCCCATATACCGCGCCCCCATGTGCCGCCTCGCTTCTCGCCTTGTGGCCCGCCCCTGAGCTGCCAAAAGTGCAGGCGTAGAATGAAAGCAACTTCAACCGCGGCAGTTTGTGCCGGATATGAAGCCTTCAACAACACACAGCACGCAACACACCCCTTTTTCTATGTCTTCTCATACTGGTTCTTCCTCGAATAGCCCGCAGAATCCTGCGGGTTCCCGCTCTTTTTCGTTGCGCCTCCTGCTGGGGCTGACCCTTGCCGCGCTGGTCACGGGCGTGTTCAGCGGCTTGGGCGCGATTGCTCTGCATTATGTTCTGGACTTTATGCAGGAGCTAACTTTCGGTCAGGCTGAGGGGCATCACCCGATGGTCACTGACGGCGCCGACCCGGCGCGTCGTGCCCTGGTTCTGGCGGCTTTGGGGCCGTTTGTGGCGCTGGTTTGGTATTACCTGCAGTCGGGCGGTCGGCGTGTGGTCGGCGTGAAGTCGCAGATTGCCGGCGCTACCGAGGAGGACCGTACCCCGTCGCTGTGGCGGCAGATTGCCCATTCGGTGATTCAGATTGTTGCGGTGGGTGCGGGCTCTCCTGTGGGTAAGGAGGTCGCGCCGCGTGAGTTGGGTGCGCTGGCTGCGGGTCGGTGCGCGCGTTTTCTGGAGCGTGTGGGTGGCACTCGCCCGGATGGTTCGCCGCTGCTGGGTGATCGTGAGCGTCGCCTGCTGGTGGCGGCGGGTGCGGCGTCCGGTTTGGCGGCGGTGTATCAGGTGCCGGTTGGTGGTCTGGTGTACCTTGTGGAGGCGATGGCTGCGGGTCTGAGCTTGTGGTCGCTGTATGTGGGTGCGGTGACGGTGTGGACGGCGACGGTCACGGCGAATCTGGTGATTGTCAATGAGCCGACGTACCCGGTGCCGCAGCTTCCGTTGGATGCGACGACGCTGACGGTGGCGGCATTGACGGGTGTGGTGTTGACTCCGTTGGCGTTGGGTTTTAGGGCGTTGTCGCAGCGTGCGGAGAAGATTAAGGCGAAGGACCGTTCTCTTTTGTGGCGTATTCCGGTGGCGTTTGTGCTGGTCGCGGTGGTTTCGCTGTGGCTTCCGGAGATTCTGGGTAATGGTCGCCTGCTGACTCAGCACACGTTTAATGTGTCTCTGGATGCGGCGGCGGGCGGCTTGTCTGCGGCGGCGACAGGGTATGTGTTGGCGTTGTGCGTGGCGAAAGCTGCCGTGGTGCTGTTGAGTCTGCGTTCGGGTTCGTATGGCGGTACGTTGACGCCGGGTTTGGCGTTGGGTGCGGCGGCCGCGTTTTGTGTGGCGGCGCTGGCGGTGTGGGTGTTCCCCGGTTTGGACGGGGTGCCGGGTGGCGCGTCGATGGTGTTGTATGCGGCGGCGTTGACGGGTACGGCGGCGTTTTTGGGTGTGTCGATGAATGCGCCGTTGTCTGCGTTGACGTTGTTGATTGGTTTTACGGGTCAGGGCGCGAGTGCGTGGCTGCCGATGGCGGTTGCGGTAGGTACGGCGGTGCTGACGCGCTGGGCGTGGACGCGGGCGTTTAGCGCCAAGAAATAGGCTCTGACAGGTGGCAGGCGGCCCCGGATGCATGTGCGTCCGAGGCCGCCTGCTTTTTAGACCGAGGTTTTCGATAGGTTAGTGTCTTCACCGTGGGTCTTTAGCCCGCCGTGAAGACACTAACCTATCGACGAAAAAGCTAAGTCATAGCCCATAACCGGCTCTCACCTACCTGGCGTAGCCGGAGATTCGGTCATGGGTTACGGATTTGTGCCATAGGTTAGCGTCTTTGGTCGTAGTTAAAAGCCATGGTCAAAGACGCTAAACCATGGCACAAATTCTGTGGAGGCGGCACCTCCACGGGCTCAGAGATATTTAATGCATAAAGCAATGAAATATCCGAATAGTGATGATTCATCACCGTAGCTACCAAAAGAATGCAAACGACCGCAAATATGCGGTAGGGTGGTAACTGTAGTGTTCCACAGCGCATTGATGCGCTTGATGGGCGCGCTACGGGGCTGTTTTTCTTCCGGCAGTCGACGCAACCTGTGAATAACGGCCCGACATGCACATATATCACACCGTCACCGACGATAGGAGCATACTTTCTATGGATTCGACCATCTTTAATCGCCGCACCCTGCTGGGTGGCGGCGCACTTGTGGGCCTGGGCGCCCTGCTTGCGGCGTGTGGTCAGCAGGCAAATAACGAGGCGGCAGCTACTGCATCTGCTGCCCCGACTGAAACGACTTCGGCATCTGCAGTGGCATCTGAATCTACTTCAGTTTCGGCAACCCCAAGCCCGGTCATTACCCGCGGCTACTCCGGCGGTTCGAAGGCACCTGATGGGGAATACCGCAAAGCCGACGGTCATGGTCCTGCTCAGAATGTTCCTCTGCCGAAAGCCGAGCCACAGCAGTACCCCGAAACCTTCGCTGGACTCCGTGAGATGATGCGTGACTGGATTAAGGCACGCAACTACGGTATCCAGACCGGTGACATGCAGTATGTATGGCCCTACATGCTGGACACTTTTGATGAGGACATTAAATTCCTGCACTACATCGAGGATCTTTACAAAAGCGGTGGCTGGGTTATCGAAGGCACCTCAGAATACCAGGCCGAAAGCGATCTGATGTATGACGAAGAAGCCAAAGAATATTGGACTCTCACGCGACGCTTGTGGACTTATGGCATGTACGTAAACCCCAATGGCAAGGTGTATGAGCGTACTAATACCAGCAACGAAAATGAAATATTTATGTTCCGCTATAAGTACCAGAACGGCTATTGGCGGCTCTCGGAGCATCGCTCAAACAAGGAGCTGCGCGAGCAAGGAATCATCAAATAATGGCTAATAAGTTTTCAGGGTTTCTAGGAATAGCTGTTATTTCTGCGCTCATACTACCTTTTGGTGCGCCAGCTGGTGCGCTAGAAGATACTTCGAATAACAGCAATCACAGCATCACAGACCATAGCGCCACTCCACCAGCTGCAGAGAATGGAAATGAAGGACTAGATTCCGAAGAGCAGGTCGATTTACCACCTCAGCAAGCGGAATCCGAACTCGTAGCTCGCGCAGAGAGCAAACAGAAATCTTTTGAAGAAACCCACCGTGTTAGGCATGACGGTCTAGGAAACCAATTCTATGCTTCAATCGAAGACAAAGACTCCTGCGTCACCGCTGATCATCAGCCAGGACAGTATTTCCGCACCTGGATGATGCCTGACGACGGCAACGACTACACCGGTTACTACAATACCTCCGGCATCGGCACCTACTGCACCCCAGTAGAATCCCGCACCCTAACCGCCAATAACCCCGGCGAGCCCCGTAAACCGAGCCCTGCTGAAATGCTTCAAGAAATTGAAGATAAATTCGTTAACACCGATATTCGGCCCCCTATCCTAAAGCAGTCCTATAACTCCGGTGAAGGTACTGGCAGGGCTAAGGGCGACCCGAATATTTATAAGGGTGACAACGTCAATTTCTACGCTGAAGCCCCCGCTGCTTATTGGGAAGGCGAGCTCTCGGCCGGTCACGTTGAAATCGAGTCTTATCCGGTGCAGATGACCATCCAGTACGGCAACGGTGATGAGGATAGCTTCTACACCATCGGTGAGCCCATCTACCCAAAGTCAGGATCGAAAGCGCGACCGACTGCGACCAGTTATGTGTATAAGCGGTCGGGCAATTTCCACGCCTATGCAACGGTTTCTTATGCTGGCCGGTACCGAGTCAATGGCGGTCCCTGGCAGGCTATGCGTACTGTCGTTAAGAAGGATACTGTCGACCCGCTGCTGATTCGTGTGTGGTGGACCGACGTGGGCCGCGTGGCAGGTGACTGCAGCTACGACGACACTCGCTGGGGCTGCAAGAACGATCCGACCATGGGCAAGCCGGACAACCCGAACCCGCGCCTGCGCAAGGCTGATATTCGTACCGGCCAGCGCTGGCACCTGAACGATAACGGTGACGGGGACACGGAGTATTCGTTGCACCGCGACTGGCCCGACATGTAAACCAGTTTCTAACCCAACATATAAATAACCGCAGCAGGCGGCCCCGGATGCGTGTGTGTATCCGGGGCCGCTCTGTTTTTTAGACCGAGGTTTTCGATAGGTTAGTGTCTTCGCCGTGGGTCTTTAACCCGCAGTGAAGACACTAACCTATCGACGAAAAGGCCCTATCGACAAAAAGGCTAAGGCATAATCCATAACCAACTCTCACCTACCTGGCACAGCCGGAGATTCGGTCATGGGTTCCAGATTTGTGCCATAGGTTAGCGTCTTTGGTCGTAGTTAAAAACCATGGCAGAAAACGCTAAACCATGGCACAAATCTGCACGGGCAACAGCAGCCCCATAGCGAGAAGCCACCTATGACGTGGCTATTCGAAACACATGTGGCTTCTCAGGTCTCAATCCCAAAATAAGGATATTACTTAGATCGCCTTATTTTTTCTTTTAATAATTTGGATAGCTTAGTCCATAATTCTCGCTTCGATTTTTCTTTTTCTTCAAGACCGAAAGCACCTGGACGATACGTTCCATACATTTTCCATTCCCCATACTTACCCCAACTAAAGAGACATAAAACCCAATAAATCGGAAATAGATTATAGATAAATAGAATTATCGGAATAAAAAATCGCAAAATCGGTCTTCCCCGAAGCGAAAAACCTGGATAATATATCCATTTACGATATTCGCTCTTTGAAAAAGCAAGACGTACTCGACGCCTATTCGCAACATATCTTGAAAAAGGGCCAGTTAGCTCATCTCCCTTTACCCCAGTCTCTGCAATACGTATTTGAATACAGTAATATTCAGCATCCATTTCTCCAGATTCTACAGAAAGAAGGGTCAAAACATAACCAAAGATATATGTAGAAACCACGAATGAAAGCACATTAACAAAAAAATCTGGCTTGTTTTTTACCCCCTGAAGACACTCAATAAGTATCATAGCTAGCCATACTGCAATAAAGATAGAGAATATACGTTCAAGCATCTTCACAAACCTAGATTTAAGCCACGGCCATAATGTGAAGAAATCAATCTTCTCCCCTAGTAGAATTACATAAGGGATGTTCAGAATTTGCCTCTGTACATGAATATCAGGGCAGACAGAAATCACCTTCCGCTCCCACACAGCTCTCTCAAGAGCAACTTTCCGAGAAGCTTCAATTTCCTGATACTCTTCCGAATCCGCTAGTGCTCTCGTATCCATACCCCCTTCGAGCTCTTTAAAAGTCTTTGAAACTTCAAGCAAGGTCTTATAACGAGTTAGCTCTGGTGGAGTAGCTTGTTTCGACAACTCCATCTGCTTATCGATCTTTCGGCCACTCCACCAAGCAACAATAATTGATCCCAGGAGACCAATCACAGAAGATACCCATGTTCCCCATGGCAAAGCATTAGAGTTCTGTGCAGCTTCAGAACCTTCAGCTAATATCTGCGCTAACAGTAGTTGGTTTGTCATCGTTGGCTATTCCTTTCCTAGTATTGTCAATTAATTACTACGACAAAATTTTACACTTCTCATAGCTCCCACATTAAATTCACTAAGTTTCTCCCCACAAAAACATTTTCCAAGCTATATAACTATATAAATTCTCACCCTCCAAAACCTTAGGACACCTGATGTCTCAGGTAGTTTCTCAACCTTTACTCTTGCAGAGGGGGTAGGCTACTTACGACCTTTTACTCAGAGGCAATTCCACCACAATTTATGATCCTCAGATTTTTTCTTTATTTCAGGTTTATACTCAATTAATTGCCGCCTCTTCGACTCAGTCTCAACTAAACCAGTTTCAGATTTATAAATTGAGTAATAATCATTAATCCTCAACATAGAACAATAAATATATGCAACAATCAAATATTTCACATTTTCCAAGTTGCAACAATAAGGGAGTTGTGTAGATATGAATTTAATTGAATGCTTATTAACTTCTGTCATATAGACCCGACGCACCGCAGTCCGCAGAAAAAACGCCAGCAGATAAACAAAGGAACCAAACAGAAAAATCCATAGTGCATACATTAAGTCCCCGGAATTAATTGGATTTTCAGGGATCCCCTCCTGAATAGCCTTACTAAAGAAAAGGAAGAATCCAACAATTAAAAATGTTGCCGCGACAGTCCTGCCAATAAATTTAGCCAGCCCATGCGCCCAAAAAGACTTTGTATAATCCAAGGCTCTTTTTCTCCGACTCATATTCATAGTCGACTCACGATAAATACTTTTATTCAAGTAATTTCCATCTAAGATGGAGATAAAGAACTCAAAGACATAAATTGGAACGAACATGACAAAAGAAATCAAAATTACCCTATTACCCTGAACATAATTAGTTGAGCACGCAGCAAATAAAATCATCACTACAACCCAAACGCCGAGGATAGCTAGAACTTTACAATCCTTTAAATAAGTAGAGATTTTTACATCAAACTTAAACCCAAAATAATTAGAACCGTAAGCCAACTTCCCGTCATACTTATCCAAACCACTATATTTATACCCCAGTTTATAAGGAGGTTGACCCGGTACCTGAACGCTATCCACCAAATCCCTAGCCAAACGATACTCAAGACCGAGTGATTCATTATTATAAATATAGTTGCTTTTTCCTAAAAGATACGCATTTTGTATAAGAATATCTTTTTCATTATATGTAAGAAAAGATGCAGAGGATAGGGTGAACCATGCAAAAAATAATAAAATCCATAAAGGCATTTCGTTATATCTACCCAGATTCATATCTGGAGTGATAATCAATTTACCCCATTCAGGACCATACTTCCACGATTCGAAAATTTCAGGCGCATACGAAGTTCCTTGAAAATAGCCAGAAAGGAGACCATGCCAAAAATTAAGAACGAATATCGTAAAGATAAATTGACTGGTAAAAAGTGCAAACTTTCTATACGTAGCCCTTCGCGCATCTCCAGAAGGACCTTCAGCTCCATCTGCGAATTTGCCAACACTCACGTATAAGCTCAAGAGGATACTCGCCAAGGATAAAATCATACTTGCGCGAATATCAAACAAAAAGTAGGGCACATTAAATATATAACCCCACCCTTGAACCAACTCTACCTCTGCCGAGCTTCCCGCCAAAAAGCTCTTAAATGAATATACAATAATCCCAGATAAATATATTAGGGTAATACCAATAAATTTTAAAAGCGGATTCAGGAAAGTAATATTAAATAATAGCTTTTTTCGTTTTTCTTCGTGCTCTTCGCCCCAGGCTTCATTAACTTCGTCAATAACTTCTTGGATTTTCATCGGTGATTGTTCCTTTCCTACGTCTTTGTCGGCGGGATATATGCGTTACATGCGGTGACCCCGCAGGCCGGTACACACCAGCCTGCGGGATTCACTTGCGGCTATTCGGCCACGTTACGCACCAGCTACTCACCCAGGAGGGTCTTCGGGTTGACCGGAGTACCCGTACCCTCCGCCAGGTGCTCAATACGCTTCAGGATCAGGCCCTCACGTAGCGCCCACGGGCACACACGCATCGTCTCAACCCCGAACGCCTCCATCGCCGCCTCCGCAGCGATAGCGCCCGCCAGCATCTGCTCCGCACGCGCCTTCGAAACACCCGGCAGGTCAGCACGCTCAGACACCGTCATCGCCTCCATGCGACGAGTCCACAGGCGCAAATCCTGCAGATGCATCTCACGCTTCACGTGCGGGCCCGCCGAATACGGCGCCGCACCACAAATGCGCGCCAACGAACGGAACGTCTTCGACGTACCCACCGTCATATCCGGCGTGCCATACTTCAGCAGGTTCTCCGCGACCGGGGCGATCTGCTCACGCACATACTTACGCAGACGCTTCACCTGCTTCGGCTTCGGCGGCTGCTCATCAAAAAACTCACGCGTCAAACGGCCCGCACCCAACGGCACGCTCATCGCCGCATCCGGCAACGCATTCGTACCCGTCGAAAACTCAAACGAGCCGCCACCAATATCAAAATCAAGGATGCGGCCCGCACCCCAACCCTGCCAGCGGCGCACCGCAAAATACGTAATCGCCGCCTCCTGGTCACCCGAAATACCGTTCAGGCTCACGCCGGTCTGCTCACGCACCTGCTGCAACACCGCCGCACCATTACCCGCCTCACGGATAGCGCTCGTGGAGAACGCCAGCAGGTCCTCTGCCTCATTCTCGATTGCGAAGTCGCGGGCGCTGGTCACGAAGCGGGTCAGCGCGTCCGCGCCCTCCTGCGAGATATTGCCCTCAGCGTCGAGATACTGCACGAGCTGCAACGGAATCTTGTGGGACGCGTACGGTTCGGGGCGCGCTCCAGGGCTAGCATCAATCAGCAGCAGGTGAACCGTATTCGACCCGACATCCAGAACTCCCAGGCGCACGATGCGCTCCCCTCCCCCGCCGCGCGGCGGGATATTATCTGTGTGCGGTACCGCAGGTGCGGCGCCTCTTCCAGTCTGTCAGAGACGCGGCTCACTCCGCAAACAATCCGGGCGGATGCCCAGCATCAGCACAGCACGGGCATAAGAAACACAGCGCGGGCACAAAAACGCACCGAATCTCCGCACGCGCCGGGCACGCGTTCCTCGGGCACGCAAAAGGCGCAGGAGGCGCCCCTCCCCCACGCGGGGGGTTTCGGGACGCATCCTGCGCCTTCAGGTAGAAGAGCTACTCAGCAGTCTTCTTCGCCGCGGTCTTACGAGTGGTCGTCTTCTTCGCGGTAGTAGACTTTGCGGTCGTCTTCTTAGCAGTAGTCTTCTTAGCGGTAGTGGCCTTCTTCGCGGCGGTCTTACGCTTGACCGGGCCCTTCGCACGCTTGTCAGCAAGCAGCTGCACCGCACGCTCATGGGTCAGCGACTCGACCGACTCCGCACGCGGAACCGTAATGTTCGTAATACCGTCGGTGATGTACGGGCCAAAGCGGCCGTCCTTCACCACGATCTTCTTCTCGCTGACCGGGTCCACGCCCAGCTCAGCCAGCGGAGGCTTAGCCGCCGCACGACCGCGCTGCTTCGGCTGGGAGTAAATCTCCAGCGCCTGCTCCAGCGTAATCGTGAAGATCTCGTCCTCGCTGCCAATCGAGCGGGAGTCCGTGCCCTTCTTCAGGTACGGGCCAAAGCGGCCGTTCTGCACGGTAATTTCCACGCCCTCAGCGTCGGTACCGAGCACGCGCGGCAGGCTCATCAGCTGCAGTGCCTGCTCCAGGGTCACGGTCGCCAAGTCCATGGAGTTGAACAGGGAGGCGGTGCGCGGCTTGGCGGGCTTCGGCTTCTTCTTCGGCTTGGGCTTGCCGTTCTTGTAGTATTCGGTCGGCTGCGCGTCCAGGTACGCCTGAATCTGCTCCTCGGTCATCTCTTCGATAACTTCGGTGACGTAGGGTCCGTAGCGGCCGTCGCGTGCCACAATCTGGTTGCCGGAGACGGGGTCCACGCCGAGCACGCGGCCGTCGGACTTGCCCTGTTCGAGCAGTTCGCGTGCCTTTGCTTCGGTCAGTTCGTCCGGTGCCAGGTCGGCGGGTACGTTTGCGCGGATCGGTTCGGTCAGTTCGCCGGTTTCGGTGTCGAGGGTGCCTTCGGCTTCCAGATAGGGGCCGAACTTGCCCACGCGCAGCACAATGCCGTCCGCAATCGGGATGGAGTTGATGCTGCGGGCGTCAATCTCGCCGAGGTTGTCGACGATGGACTTGAGGCCGCGCTTGGCGCCGCCGCCGAAGTAGAACTCGCCCAGCCATTCGACGCGGGATTCTTCGCCGCGCGCGATGCGGTCGAGGTCTTCTTCCATCTGCGCGGTGAACTCGTAGTTCACGTAGGGGCCGAAGCTGGATTCGAGCAGGCGCACCACGGAGAACGCGATCCAGGACGGGATCAGCGAACCAGAACGAACGTTCACGTATCCGCGGTCCATGATGGTCGAAATAACCGCCGCGTAGGTGGACGGGCGGCCAATGCCCAGCTCGTCCAGGGTCTTCACGAGGGACGCCTCGGTGTAGCGCGGAGGCGGCAGAGTCTCGTGGCCGGCGGGTTCAATCGCCTCGGCGGTCAGTGCCTCGCCGGTGGTCAGGTTCGGCAGGCGCTTCTCAGCGTCCTTCGCCTCACGCTCAGCCACGCGGGATGCGTCAACGCCCTCCTCGTAGGCGGCGAGGAAGCCGCGGAAGGTGATGACGGTACCGGATGCAGCGAACTCGGCGTCCTGGCCGTTAGATGCCACGGCGCCCAGGCGCACGGAGGCGGTGGAACCGGTCGCGTCAGCCATCTGGGAGGCGACGGTACGCTTCCAGATCAGCTCGTAGAGGCGGAATTCGTCGTTGGACAGGGCACCGCGCACAGCGTCCGGGGTGCGGAAGGTGTCACCGGCGGGGCGGATTGCTTCGTGGGCTTCCTGTGCGTTCTTGCTCTTGGAGGTGTACACGCGCGGTGCGGAGGGCACGAATTCTGCGCCGTACAGCTCGGATGCCTGGCGGCGTGCAGCGGAGATTGCCTGCTCGCTCAGTGCCACCGAGTCGGTACGCATGTAGGTGATGTAACCGTTTTCGTAGAGGCGCTGCGCCACCTGCATGGTCACACGGGAGGAGAAACGCAGCTTACGTGCGGCTTCCTGCTGCAGGGTGGAGGTGGTGAACGGCGCTGCCGGGCGGCGCTTGTACGGCTTAGTCTCGACGGAGCGTACGGAGAACGCGGCGGACTGCAGGGCAGCGGCGAGCGCGCGGGCGGCTTCCTCGTTCAGGTGGGTGACCTTGGAGGTGTTCAGGGTGCCGTCGTCGGCGAAGTCCTTACCGGTGGCGACACGGTTGCCGTCTACGGCGACCAGCTTGGCGTCGAAGCCTTCGGAGGCTGCGGTCAGGAAGCGTCCGGTCAGGTCCCAGTAGTTGGCGGCGACGAATGCCATGCGTTCGCGTTCGCGCTCAACCACGAGGCGGGTTGCGACGGACTGCACGCGACCTGCGGAGAGGCCGCGTCCGACCTTGCGCCAGAGTACGGGGGAGATTTCGTAACCGTAGATTCGGTCGAGGATGCGGCGGGTTTCCTGCGCGTCGACCAGGTGCAGGTCGATGTCGCGCAGTTCGCCGAAGGCGCGCTGAATGGCTTCCCGGGTGATCTCGGGGAAGGTCATGCGGTAGACGGGTACCTTGGGCTTGAGAACTTCCTTCAGGTGCCATGCGATGGCTTCACCTTCGCGGTCACCATCGGTTGCCAGGTAGAGCGCGTCTACTTCTTTGAGCTTGCGCTTGAGTTCGGCGACCTTTTTCTTCTTGTCGGGGTTGACCACGTAGTAGGGTTCGAAGTTCTCTTCAACGTTGACAGCGAACTTGCCGACGGGGCTCTTTTTGAGGTTTTCGGGCAGTTCGGAGGGCTGCGGAAGGTCGCGGATATGGCCCATGGACGAGTCGACAAGGTAGTCCTCGCCGAGGTAGCTGCTAATGGTTTTGACCTTGGAGGGAGACTCCACAATCAGCAGGGCTTTTCCGTTCTTTGCCTGAGCGGGCACGGCACTCCTCTATCTGTGTGTTGAAAAGCTACGTATTCAACCATAACCTACGCTGGCGCTTGTGGGTGCCGACGGGCTGTGGTGTACGCGGGGTGAGGTGATCTGTGGGGGTGTAATTTGTGGTGGGTTTATGTGGTGCGTTCGGTGCGTTTCATGCGGCGAGCGCGTGGTGGCCCGGCGCGAGGCGAGCTAGCCCGGTTCCGGTTGATGTGGACCGGGCGTGTTGAGCTTGCACGTGTGCGCAGGGTACTCGGTACATCATACGGTACCGGAAGCGGTGGTGTGTGCACAGGGGTATGTGTACAGGTGCGGGTGTGCGGGGGCTGGGGCGCACCGCACGGCGCCCGCACCTGTGCTTCTAGCCCGCTAGCCAACCCTTCTAGCTGGTGAGGGTGTCCGAGTCGGGGTGGGTGCCGTCCAGGTATGCGGGCAGCAGCGGGTATTCGCGGCCGTACACGGTCTGCGGCACGATGCGCACCCATTGCATTTCGTGGGTTTCGGAGTCGGGCAGATCGAAGGTGCGCACGATCTGCGGGGTCATTTCCGGCGGCAGCCAGTGGGCAATACCGACGACGATGACGGAGCGGATGCCGTCTTCGAGGGTTTCGTCGATTTCGAAGGCGACGCGGCGGCTGACCACCACGGAGGAGAACTTGTTGCCGCGGGTGGTGCGGATGTAGATTTCCTGCTTGTCGTTTTGGTGGGCGACGGCGTAGAGCACGGGCAGCACATCGACGTGCTGTCCGTCAGTGAGGATGAGGCGGCCGAGAGTGTTCGCGTGCAGACGCTCCCAGCACTTGTCGACGCTGATACTTTCATCGGGGTACAGGTTACTCATGGTTTCAGTGTATGCGATGGGGCGGGCGCTCTTGCGTAGATGACAGTTTTGGTCAACGGGTGGGTCGGAGCTCATGAGGTGAGGGCTTCGTCCCCGCTAGTCCGTGCGGTGTTCCCAACGCACCTGGCTCGGGCGGTCGGTTGCGGCGGGTGCGTAGAATGGTGTGCATGACTATTTCTGCCGCCACTTTCGCCCCCGAGTACGCCGCCGTTGCGGATGCTCCCCGCAGCGATGATTACGCCCGCCTGACCCGCATCCGTGAACGCCTGCTGGCGTTGAACTACAGCTATGACGCTGTGCAGGAGCTGCTGGGTGTTGAGGCGGCTGAGGCGATGGCTCGTGACCAGGTGGTTCCGGGCCTGTGGCGTGTGGAGCACATTCTGCGCGGCGATTACAGCGTGGAGGAGAAGAACCTGGCGCGTCTGCTGGCGTTTTTCCTGCTGGCTCGCCCGCTCACCGAGGCTGAGGCAGCCGAGGTTTTCGCAGAAACCCAGGTCGACTTCGAGGATGCCGCGCTGATTGAGCGCGACGCTGCGGATTCTACCCGCTGGTCCGCGAGCGTTGACCTGCGCCCGCACGCCGCCGATGACGGCACCGAAATCTTTGTTGCCGCCGACCTGGGTGCGCATCAGCGCCCCGGCGTGTTGCGTAAGGATCACGTGCTCGGTATTGGTCACGCCTCCTTGACTCTGGCGCAGATTACCGAGCGCACCCCCGTCAAGCGTGCCCTGGATGTGGGCACCGGTTGCGGTATTCAGACCTTCCACCTGCTCGCCCATGCTGAGCATGTGACCGCCACCGACATTTCGGAGCGTGCCCTGGCGTTCACCCGTTTTAACCTGCTGCTGAACGCACAGGCACTGAACATTGATCCGCAGAACCCGCAGGCGCGCGTGAGCCTGCGTGAAGGTTCCCTGCTGGAGCCGGTCGCCGGTGAGCTTTTCGACCTGGTGGTATCGAACCCGCCGTTCGTGATTACCCCACGCGTTGCCGGTGAGAGCGCCGAAGAGCAGTTCACCTACCGCGACGGCGGCCTGCCCGGTGACGAAATTGTGAGCACGATGGTGCGTCAGCTGCCGTCGGTGCTGGTGCCCGGCGGTCGCGCGCAGATGCTGGGCAACTGGGAGATTATTCGCGATTCGGAGGACCCGGATGCACCGCGTCCGTGGGATGAGCGCCCGCGCGCCTGGGTTGCCGACGGCGGCGCGGAGGCGTGGTTTATTCAGCGTGAGGCGCTGACCCCCGCCTCCTACGCGGAGACCTGGTTGAAGGATGCGAGCGAGAACCGCGACCGCAGCCACTACGAGCAGACCTACGTGGCGTACCTGAACGACTTCGCTTCCCGGAACGTTCATTCTATTGGTTTCGGTATGATTTGGCTGCGCCGCCCGACCGAGGCGACCGCGGCAGGCGTGACCGAGCCCCTGCAGCGTTTCGAGGAGATCACCTACCCGATTCAGCAGCCCATCGCCCGTGCCCTCACCGAGTCCGTGCGCCGCTACGACCGCCTGGCCGCCATGGACGATGAGGCGCTCCTCGCCGCGCACCTGGAGGTCGCCGAGGACGTCACCGAGGAACGCCACGGCCGCCCCGGCGCCGAGCATCCCAGCGTGATTTTGCTGCGTGCCGGTTCGGGTCTGTGCCGCACCCAGCTGCTTTCCACGGAGACCGCTGGTTTTGCGTCGGCGAGCGATGGTGAGCTTGCCGTGGGTCAGATTGTGGCGGCTCTTGCCATGCTGCTGTCCTGGCCCGAATACGACGAGGCTGCCGCCGCGGCACGCGGTACGCAGGAGCAGCATCCGCGCGACACCCTGCTGCATGCGGTGCGTGAGCTGGTGCTCAAGAGCTTCCTGCACTTTAGCGACGAGCACGCGGGCGCAGAATCGGCTGGTGAAAATGCCGCTGAGGTACATGCGGCAGAAGCGCAGAGCTAAGGGTGCGTATTTGGTCCCTTCACCCTTCCCTGCTTGATCGCCGCGCCCTGGTCGCCTGCTGGCGTGAAACCCTGCTGGCGCAGAAGGTGCTGCGGGGTCTGACGCGCGGGTACACGAACCATCCGCAGCTGATTCGTTTTCGTGCGCATCCGCAGCCGCTGGAGGCGGTTGCCGCCTACCTGTCGGGGCTGGCGGATGAGGCGGATGCCCGCGGTTATTCTTTCAACCGTGAGCTGATTGGTGCGGGCGAAGATGGTGCGGGCGAAAGCTGCGCTGACAAAGCCGACAAAAACAGCGCCAACAAGTCAGAAAACCCGTACGCTTCGGTCACGCTGATTCCGGTTCCTCTCGGGCAGTTGGAGTATGAGCTCGCCTTTCTGCGGCACAAGGTGGCCGGGCGCGACCCCGAGTGGGAGCACCGGTTGAGTGAGCGCCTGGCGGCACGCGGCGAGCTGGCGGCGCGCGCGCATCCGCTGTTTGAGGTGGTTCCGGGCGCTATTGAGCCCTGGGAAAAGACGAAAGATTTTTAGACAGAAGGATTTCTAAGAACGTGAGCATAGTAATGCCCCGGCGGAACCCTTGCGGGTGCCTGCCGGGGCATCGCTGTATGTATGGCTCAAGCTGTATGGGAACAAACATCTCAGCGCATTACAGAGCGCTGGAAACAGCTTGACACGGGGTCTTTACCTCATGACCTTCACTCCAGGACCTTCACCTCAGGGTCTTTACTTGGTGGTCAGCACGGGCTTGATCTCCTTCACGATTGTCTCAAGCATCTTCAGGTTGAAGTCCACACCCAGCTGCAGTCGGCCCGCCGCGATGAGGTCTGCCATGGCGGCAAGTTCTGCCATGTAGAGCGGGTTTTCGTAGCGCATGTCTGGGTTGCACCACTGGCTCTTCATCGCCGGGTGACGGGTCAGTCGTCCTCGTCTTCGAGGTCCTCTAGCACTTCGAACGGCGACTCGACGTCGCCGCGCCAGGCCTCCAGGCCCTCGCGCACTGCGAGCACCGCCACGACCAGCGCCGCAACCGAGTCAGCCCACCACCAGCCGAACAGGCTGTCGAGGACGAGGCCGATGAACACTGCACCGGAGAGGTAGATACACAGGATGAGCTGCTTGGCGTCGGCCATCACGCTCTTGGAGCCCAGCTCCCGCCCGGTGCGGACCTCAATCCACGCCAGCAGAGGCATGACGACCAGGCTCAGCGCGGTTATGCCGAGACCCAGCGGGCTGCGGTCGGGGCCCTCCTGGCCGACCAGGGCCAGCACCGCGTCGATCGAGACGTAGGCCGCCAGCGCGAAGAACGCGATGCCGATGGCCTTGACGGTGACCGTTTCCCACCGCTCAGGGTCCTTGCGGGTGAACTGCCAGGTGATGGCCACGGCCGAGAGTACCTCGACAACCGAGTCGAGCCCGAAGCCAATGAGCGCCGCGGACGAGGCGAGGACGCCTGCCCAGACTGCGACGATCGCCTCGATTACGTTGTACGTGATCGTGAAGCCGACGATGAAGCGGACGCGCCGGTGCAGCATCGCGCGGCGCGCGGCGGTCAGGGTCTCGCTCATGCTCCCGCCGCCGTTCCACAGCAGCCCGACACCGAGCATGCCGGGTCGATGCACGGCGCGGCCTCGTCCACCGCGAGCGTGACGTCGATCAGGGACGTCAGTGCCGCGGCGAGGTGCGGGTCGGCGATCTCGTAGCGCGTCTGGCGGCCCTCGGGCTCGGCGACGACGATTCCGCAATCGCGCAGGCAGGTCAGGTGGTTGGACACGTTCGAGCGGGTCAGCTCCAGCTCGCGCGAGAGCACGGCTGGATAGCTCGGGCCGCCGAGGAGGGTCATCAGAATCCGGGAACGTGTCGGGTCGGCCATGGCGCGGCCGAGCCGGTTCATGACATCGAGGTGTGAAGCAATAGTCAGCATACGATGACTATACAGTGACAACTGACCAATTGTCCACTTGTGCGGGCTGCCGCACGTGCTCCGCGCCCTTGCCCTCGGGAGGCGGCAGAGTTCGCGCTCATCAGCGACCACCGCCCATCACGGAAGCGACGGCGGCACGCTGGCGGCACGCGGTACACAACAGCAGCATCCGCGCGATACCCTGCTGCACGCGGTGCGTGAGCTGGTACTCAAGAGCTTCCTGCACTTTAGCGACGAGAACTAGCTGAGGTTTTGAGGACTCGGCCTCCGAACTCCTGCGAAAGCTCTAAAGCGCAGTAAAGCCCCACTCCCATACTATGGGAGCGGGGCGTTACTGATGTGGCTGAGGGCTGTCTTCTACACCGGGTAGTGCCGGGGCAAGTCACGTATGACACGCAATGTACCCAGGACCTATTGGCAGATTTTGAAGACTACAGGGGTTGAAAACCAACGCATCGGCACGTTATCTAACAGACCCTCAAAGCGCGTAACGAAACCGGATTGAGGCTTGTTCTTCCTCTAGCTTCCTCAACCCAATTTTCTGTTTCATGAGGGGCGCTAAACACCGTCTGCTCGCTTTGATATGTTCCGTGCGGTCACTCTCATCCGCCGGGTGCAACCTCTGCAAGCGCGGGGTGTATACCGCATCTGCGTAGCGCTTGATGTACCATCTGCGCCGAACGTCGGCTCCAATAGAGTCCCTGTTTTCTTCCTCTCAGCTACCTAATGCAGAAGACGTCTGGGTTAGCAGCTACGAATAGTAGCGGTGGTCTGCAGCTCGTTATTCAGCTGAACGTTCGGCACATCAGCACCCGAGTAGGTGATGGTGGCCGATTCCACCTGCGAGGTCAGGGAGAAGCTCTTAAAACCGTATCCCGGGTAAACTTCAATCACACCGGGCAGAATAACAACCTGACCGTAGTACTTAGAACCGGTCTGAGTCAGAGTGTAATCTCGGCTGGTCGTGTAAGTAATCGTGCCGGTAAAGGTTGCGGTGCCGTCGCCGTTATCCTTGATGGTCGGCGCAGAAGCGCTCCAAGTACCAGCCACGTTCGCGGTACCCAGGTACGGAGCGGTAGCGTTCAAATCGCTCATGCGGCCGTTGAGAGCCTTAGTCCACTTCTGGTTAGAGCGCTGAAGGGCAATGTTGTTGAGAGTCCACTTCCAGTTGGAGGTGGTCGGGACGACTACGGTCACCAGGGTGCTGAAACGCGAACCCGCCTTCAGAACCGCCTTAGAGCCGGGGACGTAACCGGTGCCGGTCTTTACCGCGGTGGTGGGCACAGAGAACCAGAAGCCGGTCGAGCTAACATAACCGCCGTTAGAACCGCTACCAGTGTTGGTCACGGGGGTGTAGCTACCCGCACCAACCTTCGCCATACCATTGGTGACGCAGCCTTCAGAGGTAACGTTCATGGTCGGGTTATAGGTGCCACCGTTAGCCCAGTATGCCTGGGGGCTGGTGGGGCCATCAAAACCAGCGTTATCGCTGTGGGTGTAACCGACAAAACCACCGTTATAAGCGGTGGTTACGAAGAGGCCGTATTCGCTACCGGCAGTGTTACCGGTGCTTGCCGCGTATGCCGGAACGACGGCGGATGCGGCGATAACGGGGGTTGCCCAGGCTACACCGGTTGCCAGCTGGCGGCGGCTCAAACCGGGCTGCTGAGCCTCGATGGAGGATTTTTCAGAAGTCATGAGGACTAGTCCTTATCTTGTATGTTGAGCGATAATTCACGATGCGCTACCGAAGATGCTCCGAAGGGCCGCTCTAGGAAGAAATGCTCGCCTGAAAGAACGTTTTCATCTTCGGACGAGCATCTGGCTTACCCACTCCGCAATGATTAATTCATTGCTGGAGAATCCCGGGAGGCGTATTAAGCCTAGGCAAAATCTAACGATATTGAAAGTGCATTAAGATGCATCGGTAAAAAATAATTTGCTTTACGTGCCTTGAGTAACTTTTTTCGACATGGGAAGACACGTGGTTTTAATCTAACGCGCAATGAATAATGGCCTCCCACCAGGAGCCCAAACCCAAGAAGAATCACAAAAACCGTACCCCCGCACTCCAAAAACCAACATTAACTTTTAGGTAAAGAAAGAACTTTTTCCTAGTTCTATGACGTTCATCACCCACTGTCCACTAGGGTCATATATCGTCCATCAATATTGCCCTGCATCACTCAATCACCAAGTCAGACAACTTTATGAAGCAAGGTTACCCCCCCCCCGTCTTTGAACGATTCAGGGATGCGCAATAACACGAAAGCCACCCCCGGAAGCATGGTTCCGGGGATGGCTTTCTATTCACTTCGTTCTGCGCCTTAGCTTATATGCCAGTAAATTTTCTAAAGTTATATATAAAACCCGATTCAATCATTCCGGAATATTACTTGGTGGTCAGCGCGGGCTTAATCTCCTTCACGATTGCCTCAAGCATCTTCAGGTTGAAGTCCACACCCAACTGGTTCGGGATAGTCAGCAGCACGGTGTCCGCCGCCTGGACCGCCTCATCACGGGCGAGCTCTTCGGCAATATCCGCCGGGTCACCAATGTAGCTGCGGCCAAAGCGAGAGAAGCTGTTGTCAATAATGCCGGTGTAATCCTGCGAGTCCTCCGCGGCGCGGCGACCGAAATAACGCGCCGAGGTTTCATCAATAACGGGCAGCACCGAGCGGGACACCGAAACACGCGGAACATCCGAATTGCCTGCCTTCACCCACTCGGAGCGGAAGAGGCGAATCTGCTGCGCCTGCTGCTGATCGAAGGGAATGCCCTTATCTTCAAGCATCAGGGTTGAAGACATAAGGTTCAGACCCTTCTGCGCGGTCCACACGGCGGTGCTATCGGTACCCGCACCCCACCAGATGCGGTCGCGCAGACCCGGCGACTGCGGCTGGACGGGGGCGTACTTGCCCACCACGCGAGCGCTGGGCGCCATGCCCTCGCCCTCAATTGCTTTGAGGAAAATGTCGAGGTGGCGGCGCGCCATATCGCTCTCGTTTTCGCCTTCTGCCGGGTAGTAGCCGAAGCTCTCAAAGCCGCGAATCACGGATTCGGGGGAGCCGCGGGAGACGCCCAGCTGCAGTCGACCCGCCGCGATGAGGTCTGCCGTGGCGGCAAGTTCTGCCATGTAGAGCGGGTTTTCGTAGCGCATGTCGATCACGCCGGTGCCCAGCTCGATGCGCTCGGTCTTGGCAGCGATTGCGGAGAGCAGCGGGTAGGGGGTTGCCTGCTGCTGGTCGAAGTGGTGCACGCGGAAGAACGCGCCGTCCAGCCCGATGTCTTCGGCACCTACGGCGAGGTCGATTGCCTGGTGCAGGGATTCTGCGGCGGAGGGTACGCGGGAGCCGGGGACCTCAGCCCAGTGGCCGAAGGAGAGGAAGCCGAGCTTCTTCTCGTCGCCGCGCTTGGGTTCGAGGTGGCTGATGCGGATGGATTCGTCGAGCTGCGGGTCGGACTGCGGGGTGCCGAGGTTGTTGGGGGTGTTCATGGTTTTTCCTTTGTGGGCTGCGCTCGGGCTCGTGTAGTGCCGGGCTGGTGATTTAAATCTAAACCCAAATACTTTACATGTCAAGTATTTTGTTTCGGAGTGTTACATAAGAGCACCACTCCCCCCGCTTTCGCCGCACGCGTCACCCACACGCGTCACCCGCACGGGGCACACATACCGCCACAAAATGCTGGCGCAAAATATAGCCGAAAAGGGTACAGAAAAGCCCGGCGGCACGAACACATCGCACCACCGGGCCCTTCTATTCAACAGCTAAAACTGCATGCTATAGCGACAGAAACAAACTGCCCTAGGAAAACTGCCCTAGGAACGCTTCACCAGCGGAACCCACAGCTCCATACGGTAATCAGCCGCCTGCATATCGCCGCGGCCGTAAACCTCCAGGCCACCAACCGGGCGGTACTGCGGGTTCTTCGCGAAGAACGCCTCCTCAAAGCTCGCAAAGCCAGCCGGAATGGACTCCGAAATCGGGCCGGTCACCTCGACCACCGCGTAGGTGCTCGCAGGCAGCTCCAGCACGCCCAGGCCCAGCTTCGCCGCACTCGCCGGCTCCGACACCAGGAAGCCCGCCGTGTAGCGGACCTGCCCCTTCGGGTTCGGCTGAGTGCACACGCCCAGGTACTGGGTCACATTCAGAACGTCCAGCATTGCCGGGGAGGCCTTCTGATTCAGCTCATCCCACAGCGGGGAAAAGTCCTCGTCCATGGAAAACACCTGGGAAACGCCGGCAACGACCATCGCCGGGTGTTCCTCAACGCGGGGCTCTGAAATCTGAACCGCACTCTCCTTGGCGGAGGCCATTAGGCCCTCACCTCGGCGGCTTCGCGGTCCACCGAGCACTCGGGCACACAGTGGCGCTTCGCATCATCAGCTGCGCACTCGGGGCAGAGCAGAACCAGCTCGCGGCAGTTCTCGTTGGAGCAGTTCTCGAACTTGTTCGAGGGGGCGCCGCACTGTTCGCACTTGCCGATGGTGACGGTGTCGGGGGTGAACTCCATGTGCATGCGCTTGTCGAAGACGTAGAGCGAGCCTTCCCAGAGTTCCTTATCGCCGTACTTCTCGCCGTAACGCACGATGCCGCCGTCGATCTGGTAGATCTCCTTGAAGCCGCGGTTCTTCATGAGCGCGGAGAGAATCTCGCAGCGAATACCGCCGGTGCAGTAGGTGACGACCGGCTTGTCCTTAATGTGGTCGTACTTGCCGGACTCAATCTCGCGGATGAAGTCGTGAGTGGTGCGCACGTCGGGAACGATAGCGTTCTTGAACTTGCCAATCTTTGCCTCAAACGCGTTACGGCCGTCGAAGAAGACCACGTCGTCGCCGCGCTCTTCAACAAGCTTGTTGACCTCTTCAGGCTTCAGGTGCACGCCGCCGCCAACGACGCCGTTCTCGTCTACCTTCAGCTCGTCGGGAGCACCGAAAGCCACAATCTCGTCGCGTGCCTTCACGGACAGGCGGGGGAAGTCCTCCGCGCCGCCCTCGGACCACTTGAACTCCATGTTCTTGAAGCCGGGGTACTTGCGGGTTTCCTTGGTGTACGCCTTGACCGCGTTGATTTCGCCGCCGAGGGTGCCGTTAATGCCGTGCTTGGAAATGAGGATGCGCCCGCGCAGGCCGAGCTTCTCGCAGAGGGCACGCTGCCAGAGCATGACCGCCTGCGGGTCGGCGATGGGGGCGAACTGGTAATACAGAATAATCTTATTTTGAGCCACGAAACTATTTTATCGTCATATACGTCTAAAGCATGCAGATTTTTTGATATGTGCGCGCTGACTACGGGGTCGGCGGCACAAAAGCGGTGCCGGGGCGGGGTTGAGACAGCCACGGGGCGCAGATTCAGGACGGCACATGACCGGCGGCAGGTCGGGTTTTCGCCCGCCGCTCTACAATGGAACCCATGCCGCACAGCACCCCTTCGCAGAACGCCAACCAGCACCCTAAACAGCACTCCGAGCAGCAACCCACACACCAGCCCGAGCAGGGGCTGCCTACGGCGCACCCAAAAACGCTCCGTTACCGCGAGCTGCCCGCGAGCGCACAGCAGGTGTTGGCATCCCTTCTGCCAGAGGCGGAACGCACCGGAACCCTGCCCGAGCAGGTGACCCATATTCACACCATTGCCGCTAGGGAGGCGAGCTACGCGCCGTGGCCGCAGTGGTTGCATCCGCGTGTGGTGGAGGCTTTTGAATCGCTCGGTATTGCCGAGCCCTACGCCCACCAGGTGCAGGCGGCAGACGCCGCCCACGCGGGTCTTGATGCGGCGCTGGCGGCGAGTGCGGCGCGCTACGGCTGGCAGGCGGGGCGCATCGAAGCTGAGCGTATCGAAGCATCGGCAGCAACGCGCGCCGAAGACGCGAAGAGTGCAGGCAGCGGCGGGCACGTGATTGTGGCGACGGGTACCGCCTCGGGCAAGACCCTGAGCTACCTGATGCCCACTCTGGATGCTATTTATCGCGCCTCGTGCGGCGGGCCGGTGAGCTCAACTTCCGCGTATTTTGGGGCGGAAAACCTCAATAATAGAGCGAACGTTCTCTACATTTCGCCGGCGAAGGCGCTCTCCGCCGACCAGCTCACCGCCCTCACCTCCTACAACCTGCCGGGACTCCACGCGGCAAGCTACGACGGCGACACCCCCGTCGGCGAACGCCGCTGGATCCGCGAACACGCCAACTTCATCCTCACCACCCCGGACATGCTCAACTACTCGATCCTGAGCAACCACCGGCAGTGGGCATCCTTCCTGCGCGGGCTGCGCTACGTGGTGCTCGACGAGGCGCACAGCTACCGCGGCGTTTTCGGTGCGCACATCGCCAACCTGCTGCGCCGCCTGCGCCGCGTCTGCGCGCTCTACCGCACCGTGCCCGTGTTCTACGGCGCCTCCGCGACCAGCTCCAACCCGGTCGAATCTTTCTCCAAGCTCATTGGCGTGCCACAGCAGGCGGTCACCGCCATTACCGAGTCCACCTCCGCACGCGGTGAAACCACCGTCGCGCTCTGGGAGCCCGAATTCATGCCGCCCAAGGCGCACGATCAGCTCGCCAAGGGCGCCCGCAGCACCCAGCAGCAGGCGGTCCAGTCGAAGGCTGAGCAGGAGGCGCCGCGCCGCGTCTCCCCCGTGGAGCAGGGCGCGCAAATGCTCACCGACCTGGTGCTTTCCCGCACCCGCTCGCTGGTTTTCGCCGGTTCGCGCCGCAGCGTAGAAATCCTCTCGCAGAAGACCCAACGCTACCTCGACGAGGTGGAGGCGGGCCTCGCCCACCGCGTCGCCGCATACCGCGCCGGGTACACCCCCGAAGAACGCCGCGAACTCGAACGCAAACTCCGCAACGGCGAACTGCTCGGCTTGGCGAGCACCTCCGCGCTGGAGCTGGGCATCGACATCTCCGGACTGGACGCCGTACTCGTGGCGGGCTGGCCGGGCACCCGCGCCTCCTTTATGCAGCGCGTGGGCCGCGCGGGTCGAAGCGGTCAGGACGCGCTCGCCGTACTCATTGCCGATGACAACCCGCTCGACACCTACCTGGTGCACCACCCGGAGGCGATTTTCGGGCAGGAGGTTGAGGCGACCGTATTCGACCCGACGAACCCGTACGTGCTCTCCCCGCAACTGTGCGCAGCCGCGCAGGAGGCACCCATCCGCGCCGAAGAACTAAGCCTCTTCGGACCGCATACCGCCGCCCTGCTGGATCGACTGGTACAGCAGGGATACCTGCGTCGCCGCCCGGACGGCTGGTACTGGACGCACGCCGAATCAGCCGCCGAGCTGGTCGATATCCGCGGCACCGGCGGCGGACCCTACCAGCTCATCGACGCTGAAGACGGCACCCTGGTTGGCACCATGGACGCCGCGCACGCCATGAGCCAGGGGCACCCCGGCGCGATTTATATTCACCAGAACGCGCAGTACGTGGTTGAATCCCTCAGCGAGGGTGAGCGCGTGATTCTGCTCAGCCGCGTCTACCCGGACTACTACACGCGCGCCATTGAGAGTACCGAGGTGCGTATTCTGGCGGAGCGTGCGCGGGTTAGTTACGGTACGCAAAACGTCGTTGGGGAGGCGGCTCCCGGCGAGTCCGCTCCTGGTGAGCCTGCTCCCGAAACCGACGCGCAGCAGCTCGCCCCGCTCACCATGCACCGCGGGCAGGTTCAGGTCACCGACCAGGTCACCGGCTACCGGCGGTTCTCCGTCTATGGCGGCGAATACCTGGGCGAAGAGGCGCAACCCATGCCGCCGGAAGTGCTCATGACCGAGGCGGTCTGGTTCACCTTCGAGCCTAGCTACCTGTTCGGCGGGGGCGTGACCGAAGAGGACAGCCCCGGCACCCTGCACGCCGCCGAACACGCCGCCATCGGACTGCTGCCACTCATCGCCACCAGCGACCGCTGGGACTTGGGCGGACTCTCCACGCTGCTTCACGTGGACACCGGTAGGCCCACCATTTTCGTCTACGACGCCGCACCCGGCGGCGCGGGCATTAGCGAGCGCGGCTTCAACGCGGTTGCGCAGTGGCTGAGCGCTACCCTCGAAGCCATCGAAAGCTGCGGATGCGAAAACGGCTGCCCCTCCTGCGTACACTCGCCCAAGTGTGGCAACCGCAACGAGCCGCTCAGCAAGCACGGCGCCCGGGCGCTACTAACGGCGATGCTAAGGAGCATGGCGGAGGCGTAGGGCGAGCTGGAGGCGTGGGACGTGCTGGGATGACAACTCCCGATGAGCGTAAATAGCCTAGTCGGTCAGGTTTTCTGGCTCGGCTGGATTCTCTGATTCTGCGGGGCTTTCTGAATCGGTTGGATTTTCTGGCTCGGTAAGTTCCGACGCTGAGTCCTGCTCGACCCCCAGCTCCTCCTCCAGCTCGGCGACCTCATCAGGGCTCAGCTCCTCCGCATTGCCTGCCGCGTGTTCTTCTTCGGAGTGCTCCTCTTCGGGGTGTTCAGCCCCGGCGCGGGCACGCGCCCTCGCCGGGCCCAGCGCACCCATGGGTCCTGCAACCGGGACGGCGGCCGTCACCTCCACCGTTTCGGGGCGATCCGGAAAAGTACATGATTCCAGGTGCGCGCCGTGACGTTCGGCAAGATCCGCCGCCACCGCACACGGGTCCCCCTCAGTGAGCCCGCGGTAGGCGTCCGCCGCCGCGAGCGCGCTCAAATCGGCGGCCGTGGAAGCCCTGCGGTTCGCGGACACTACCCCAATAAGCCCGGCAATCACCACGGTCATCACCAGCAGCGCGGCAATAATGGTGAGGGCGAGGACGGTGCCGCTACCCTCTTCGGGTTGTTCTTCCGCAGATCGGGCAAGGCCCGAGCTTTTATTCACCATCATTGCCGGGGCTTTCTTCACTGCCGGTGCCGCTTTCAACGCGGGCGTGGGCATCCGCCCGCAGCACCCAGCCAGTTGCCGAGCCGATCACGCCGGGGGCGGGGCGGCTCACCCGCACGTGCACCTGCCGGGCGCGCCCATCCCCCGCTTCTGCCGCGGCTACATCATCAGGAGAAACGGAAATCTGCACGCTCTGCGCCGGGTCGATGCGGCTGACGGCGGAGCGAATCTGCGCCTCGGAGTCTCCGCGGGCGGCGGCTCGTGCGGCCGTTCGCGCGGACTCCTCCACCTTCAGCTGCGCAACCCCCGTGGAGGCGGCACCCAGGCAGAGGGCGAGCACCACCGTCACGGCGGGTAGGGCGACCGCAAATTCGGCGGTGATCACACCCTCTTCTGCCGGGCTCTTGTGCGGGGTCGAGAGTGTCGGGTCCACACTGGTTTTCCCTGCGGAGCAAGTGCGCCGCAAAGCACCCAAATTCACATGAGCGTTCATTCTTTATTCCTCCCTTCTGGCTTGATTTTCCAAAGAACCTAGCATCTAGGGACAAAACCCTACGGCGGGTTTTCCAATACCTCTAGACTAAGGCCTCTAGAGCAGTCCCGTATTGCCCGCAATGGACAGGGCGTTACGCACAATATCCAGGAGCATGGAACGCACCTCATCGGACTTGAGAATCAGCACCAGCAGACCCGCAAAACCGACCGCCGCGAGCATCACAATGCCGTACTCCGCGGTGGAGGCACCCTCCTCCGGGTCCCCCGCGGGGGCGCACTCAGCGGGCACCTTTTCATCACCTTCGGCGGGCACGTATTCGGCGCAACCGGGCGCGTGCTCACCCAGGCTGCGGCAGGTTGCGCCGCATTCGTCCAGGGTGCAGCCCTCGGCGAGCGCACGGGCAATGGTCAGCGCCTGCTCGGGGCTCAGGCTGTTCGTGTTCATATCAATCTCCATTTCGTTAGGGTCAATCCTGGGGCCGGTGTGGTTCAGCTCAGCATCACTCAAAAGCTCGGCATCGTTGAAGAGCTCGGGGCATTCTTCGCGTAGCTGCTTCATGGTGGTTGCAATGGCAACGGACAGCGGCACGGGGCCCAGAATGGTCTGCGCTTCGGTGGCGTGTGCGGCGGGCTGAATTTCGCTCGGAATGCCACCCGGAGCACCGACCGGGGCGTTGACCGGAGCATTGGCAGTGTGCAGGTCGTGGCGGATTGCTTCGCAGAGGGTGTTCGTCATTGGTTTTCCTTTCGTTGTGCCCTAAACATGCGGGGCGGGGTGGGTGCTCATCCGCGTTCGCTGCAGATGGGCGAGGGTCTAAACTTTTCGGCATTTCAGCTGGTCAACAGCGCTTATGCGCATGGTTCTTTAGCCGGTCAGCGTGGGCAGTAGCGAAATGATGATGGGCACAATACCCAAGCAGATAAAGGCGGGCAGCGAGCACAGCCCGAGGGGTACCACGAGCGCTACGGAGAGCTTTCCGGCGGCGCGTTCTGCCGCGCGGCGCTCGCTGAGGCGGTGCGCATCGGCAAGGGAGAGCAGCAGCGCAGTGCTGGGTGCGCCACCCGTGTAGGCGGGAGCGAGCGCATCCCGAAGCTCACCGAAGGTTCCCGCCGCGGAGCCCGACCAGGCGTTCCCCCAGCTACTGCCCATCTGTAGGCGCTGGCAGACCGTATGCAGGGGTCGGCTGTTGAGCGCCTCAGCGAGGGTACCCAAGGCGGCGAGCGGTGCAAGCCCGGCTCTCAACTGCGCGGCGAGTAGTTCCAGCACGAGAGCGGTATCAACGGGCGCGGCATCAGCTGGCGAGGCAGGCTTTTCCGCCTCAGATCCAGCGTTCGTGGTCCGAATGCTCTCCACCTCCGCCCGATGCACGAGCGCGGCGGTCCAGCGGCGCCCGGCGAGGGCGAGTCCCAGCCCGAGCAAACCGGTGAGCGCCCCGAGAATGGATCCGGTCAGCACGCCCACGGGGTCGCTGCCCATGAGCACCCCCAGCCCCAGGCCGAGCAGCGGTAGCCAGGAGAGAATCCTGCCGGTGGCGCGCGGTGCGGCGAGGGCGCTCTGCCGTCCCAGGAGCGCGTCGATGCGTTCTTCTGCGTGTTCTGCGGCGCGTTCCAGGCTCGTGGCGAGCGGCGCACCGGCGCTCTCACTCATGCGCAGGCTCAACTGCAGGTCGTGCAGGCGCTCGCGGCTGTGCGGGCGCATCCGGGTGCTGTTTTCGAGCAGCTGGGCGCAGGCGAGGTGCGCGGGGGCACCCCAGGAGGTGACCGTGGCGAGAGCCTGCGTGAAGCGGCGGATATCCTCGGCGCACCGCTTTTGCCCGTAGTCTTCGGAAAAAGGCGAAATGCCTCGTGCCCGTCGAGCTCGGACACTTTTCTGGGCGTTTTTCCGGGCGGTTGTTTTCTTCGCGTGCGTTTTCTCCGCATCCGGCACCAGCTCGTTCTCCCCGAACTGCGCAAACTGCCCGAACTGCCCGAACTCCGCAAACTGCCCAGAGCCCGGGTCGGCGTGCACCGCCTCCTGCAGGGGAATACCGGCGCGTAGGTTCAGGGCGAGGGTGCGCAGCATGAGCGGCCACATGCGCATTTCCTCGGCACTGGCTGGCCCGGCGAGGCGCTCAGCCCAGCGTTCGCGAAGGCTTCCGTTACTCTTCTCGTTCTGCTTCATTGCTTCCTCCTTTCACGTTTTCCGTTTCACAGGGGCTAATACCCAACGTTGGAGCCCACAGAAATGCGCCTGACCTGCAGATACTCTTCGCTCCCCTCAACTGCGGGGTGCAGGCTGTAGACACCCTCGATGCGACGGCATCCATCCCGGTGTTCCAGGTGGATAATGCGTTCAAAAGCCGTTGCCGTATGTAGAGCGACCGTTCTACTATCTAGTCCGGCGAGCGCACCCAGGGCACACAAACGCAGGGGTACCGCCTGCGCACTATTGGCGTGCAGGGTCGTTCCGGCACCGCGGTGACCGGTGTTCATGGCGGTCAGCAGGTGCACCACCTCCGCGCCGCGGCACTCACCGACCACGAGCCGATCCGGGCCCATGCGCAGCGCCTGCACAATGAGCTCACCCAGCCCGATTTCACCGGCACCTTCGGAGTTGGCGGCACGGGTTTTGAGGGCAATAACCTGCTCATGCTGCGGCGTCAACTCCGGGGTGTCTTCGAGCAGAATGAGGCGCTCCTGCGGCGTGCACAGCCCCAGCAGGGCGTTGAGCAGGGTGGTTTTGCCGGTGCCGGTACCGCCGCTAATGAGGAATCCGCGGCGTTCGGCAATCATGCGGCGCAGGTAGGCGGCGGTCGCCTCATCGCACAGCCCGGAGGCCTGCATTTGCGCCAGGGTGGGGCGCTCGCGGGCGGGTAGGCGCACGGAGAGCCGGGTGCGTTCGCTCAGCGGCGGAATAATCGCGTGGATGCGCCTGCCGTGCTCGTCGCTAATGTCAGCCGCCGGATGCGCGGCATCCAGCTGCCCGCCGTGCCTGCGGATGAGCCGCTCGGCGAGGTCACGCACGCGCCGCTCATTGCCGAGGCTCAGCGCCACGGGCCGGGTGGTTCCGTTGATACCCACCCAGATATCGCAGGGCGAGTTCACGTAGATATCGGTGATGGTTCCGGCGCGTTGCCCCTCGTCAAGGAGCAGGTCGAGGGCGCCGAGGCCGTAGAGTTCCGCGGCGAGGTAGCGCAGCGCGGTCTGCCGGTTGACGGGCACGTATTCCACGCTGGGGTAGCTCCAGGAGGCGGGCGCGGGTTGCGCTGTTTTGGCGCGGAATTTTCGGGGCTTCACCACGCCCGTTCCCTCTGCGCTCGCGTTCCCCGGGTATCCGCCATCGATGGCGCAGATTGCCTCGTCCACGGCGTTTTCGAGAATCTCGCGGAGGGGCTGGGATTCCTGGAGTAGCCCACCGCCTGCGGCACTCGCAGTGTTTGCACTGCCCGCGGCAGTTCCGCCCTCTACGGGCGGCCGCTCCCCCACCTTCTCGACCCCGGCTCCGAATCCGCCACCGAATCCGGCGCTAAAACCACCCAAAGCGATAGCGCTCATCTGCGGCGATCGCAGAATGAGTTCTCGGGCGTGCAGGGCGACGGCGCGGGCGCGATAGTCCTCGGGAATGAGCAGGGCGGGCAGCGAGTGCGCGCGGGTGTCCGGCGCATACGTGCTTAGGCTCTGCGCGGTTGGGCTCTGCGCAGTGCGGGTCGGGTAACCATTGGGGTTGGCGGCGTTGGTGGCGGGATTGTTGGAGGGGTTCATGGCTCTAGGAGAGCATTGCGACCGCCTCGATTTTTAAGAGAATGAGCATTCTGTGGATAACTCCTCGCGTACCCCGAAATATCCACGATGCACGCACCTCAAACGAACAAAACGCACGCATCCGGCACTTTTATGACAAATCGCGGCGCGTTCAGCCCTCTCGCTCCCGTCGTACTTTTCGCCCGTATCCCGAGCCCGCTTCATTCCGCAAACCGCCCGCCCGCGACCACAAACCACGCGCCTTCGCATCCGGTCACCGATAATGGAAGAATGTACGTTCTGCTCAGTCCTGCCACCGGCGCGGGTATTACCGCCCAGACCGGCACCCCCGCGCACCCGGTCACCTCGGCTATTGCCGCGGGTGCATCTTCGCGCGGCGCTCAGCCGGTGACCTCGTGGGGTGCTTTTCATTTTTTGGCGCCGACCACTGAGCAGCTGCAGGACCCGACTTTTATTCCGCGGATTACGCGCGCGGATCGGGTGAGTGCGGCGAATCTTCCGGCGTATGTGCGAGAGGTGGAGCGGCAGGCGGCAGATTCGGCGCAGGCGCGTTTTCCCCGCTGGATTTGGGCTGATACCCGCCACGTTGACCCGCTGCTTCTGCGCCGCGGGGTGCGGGTGCATCTGTGCCATGATTTGCGTCTGGTGCAGCGAATTTTGGTGACTGCCGCTACTCATCCGAGCGGTTTTGTGGAGTACAGCCCGGTGCTGGATCTTTCTGATGTGCGTGAGGCGGTGGAGCCTCAGGGATATCTGCCGGTGGCGCGGCAGATTCAGGGTCAGGAGGAGCTGTTCGGCGCCGATTTTTTGAGTGCGCCCGCTACCAACGCCCCCCAGTCTCCCGCAGACCCCTCCCCCGATTTCCTTGAGTCGGCACCTCATGAGCCTTTTGCCCCGCAGTTGGCGGCGGGCCCGGTGACTCTACTTCCGGAGCATCCGGTGGTGCGTGTGCTGATGCGTGAGTGGCTGGCGCAGGCGCGCGCTATCGGCGCGTCGAGGCACCCGGAGCGGCTGCGTCTTTTGGCGGCGGCTGAGTCTGCCGGCGCATTGGTGGCGGCTGAGATCGGCTATTACGGCATCCCGTTTAATGTGCAGGCGCATCATGAGCATTTGTGCGAGTTGTTGGGTCCGCGCCCGGTGCCCGGGGAGCGTCCGCAGAAGATGCAGGAGTTGGCGGAGCAGATTCAGCGCATGCTGTTTATGCCATCGTTGAACCCGGATTCGCCGCAGGATCTTTTGCGTGCTCTGCAGTCTGCGGGGGTTTCGGTGAAGTCTACGCGTTTGTGGGAGTTGAAGAGTTGGGCGGATGCGATTCCGGCTCAGCGGGAAAAGCGGCGGGCGCTGATTGACCCGATTCTGCGCTATAAGAAGCTGTACCGCATTTGGACTGCTAACGGCTGGACCTGGGCTGATACCTGGGTTTCTGAGGGTGCGTTCCGCCCGCATCTTGAGGTGGGTGGCGCCGCGACCGGGCGCTGGGGCGCTTCCGGTGGTGGTGCGTTGCAGCTGCCTGCGGAGATTCGTCAGGCGGTGCAGGCGCCGGAGGGTCAGGTGCTGACGGTGACGGATGGTTCGCAGATTGAGCCGCGCATTTTGGCGGCATTGAGCCGTGATGAGGCGCTCGCTTCGGCGGGTCGTGGCGCTGACCTGTATGCGGGTATTGCCGAGCTGGCGCGCCTGAAGGGTGTGGGTTTGACGGAGCGTTCCCACGCAAAGGTGGGCATGCTGGCGATTATGTATGGCGGCCGTAGCGGTGAGATTGGTGCCCTGTTGCCGCATGTGGCGGCGCTTTTTCCGCAGGCGATGGAGTTTACGGAGCGTGCGGCTCGTATTGGTGAGGCGGGCGGTCAGGTGACGACTTTTTTGGGTCGCACCTCCCCGCCGGTGGATGAGCGTTTCCGTGAGATTATGGCTGATCGGTCTTCGCCGGCGGCTGAGTCGCGTGCGGTGTCGACTGCGCGTGCGCACGGGCGCATGACCCGCAATTTTATTGTGCAGGGTACGGCGGCGGAGTGGGCTCTGTGTTGGATGGGCGCGGTGCGTTCTCGTCTGTTGTCGGAGCGGATTTTTGGTATGCCGATGCGCACCCGCATTGTGTATTTTTTGCACGATGAGCTTCTGCTGTGCGGTCCCGAGCTGGAGGCGAATCGCGTGGAGCGTATTGTGCGTGAGAGTGCGGCGGAGGCAGCGCGCCTGCTCTTCGGTCGGGTGCCGGTTGATTTTCCGGTGTCGGTGGCGCGGGTGCGCAACTACGCGGACGGCAAGTAATCTGCGGGCGGGTTAAGACAAAAATAGGGGCGGCGGGTAGCTTCGTTCAAGCTACCTGCCGCCCCTATCTGCGCGCTATATACACTAGTCAGGCAATTATTCCCACGGAGGTTATTCCTCGTAGCCGGGTGCCGGGCGCATCTTTTTTGTGTCCCAGGGCACGGTCCAGCCGAGCGAGTCGAAGATTCGGTCGAGCAGAATTGCGGTGAATCCCCACACCGTGAATTCTTCGCCGCCGGGCATGCGCACCTCGAAGGCGGGGGTGCGGTGTGAGGTGCGGCCGCGTTTGACGTAGGCGGTGTGCCGGTTGGCGGGGTTGAGCAGGTCACGCACGGGCACGCGGGCGATGAGCGCCGACTCGTTGTGGTCGACGACTTCGACGGGCACGGGGCTGTTCCACCAGCCGATGACGGGGGTAACCATGAAGTTGCTGATGGGTAGCGGCAGGGTGTGCAGCTGGCCGAGGATTTGCACGCCGGCGGGGTCGAGCCCGGTTTCTTCGACCGCCTCGCGCAGGGCGGCGATGTGGGCGACGGGTTCGCCGGTGGTTTCGGCGAGCGCGTAGTCTTCGGGGTCGATTTTGCCGCCGGGGAAGGCGGGCTGACCGGCGTGTGAGCGCAGGGTTGCGGCACGCACGAGGAGCAGTACGTCCAGGTCGGCGCTGACGTTTTCGGGGCAGCCTTCAAATTCGCCGGTGGAGGGCGAGTTGTCGAGCACGCCGAAGAGAATCAGCACGGCGGCTTCTTTGCTCAGGGGGCTGGCGGGTGCGCTGCGTAGCAGGGCTTGGACGTCGAATTCCACGCCGCCTGCTGCGAGAGCCGCCAGTGCCTGCTGGGCGGGGTGTTGCGCGTCCTGCCCCACTTGTTCGAGTACCGTCTGTTCAGGTTGTACCGACTGCTCGGGTGCGCTCATCTGTGTACCTCTCTTCTGTGCGGCTGCATTCCGGGCTGGTTCGGGCACCGTTAGGCGCTGAGCGGGTAGCCTTCTGCCATGAGTTCGCGGCGGGTTGCGCCCTGCAGGAATCGCAGGTGCAGGTCTTCTCGGCCGGGTGCCATTTCGTATTTCATGAGTTTACGTGCTGCTTGTTCGTTCGTCTCCCCGGCTCCATAGGACGGGCAGAGGTCGGCGACGGGGCATACGCCGCAGGCGGGCTTTTTGGCGTGGCAGATGCGGCGGCCGTGGTAGACCATGCGGTGTGAGAAGAGCGTCCAGTCTTTGCGTTCGATGAGTTCGGCGACGTCTTTTTCGACTGCTTCGGGGGCGTCTGCGGTGGTGAATCCCATGCGGCGGGCGAGGCGGCCGAAGTGGGTGTCTACGGTCAGTCCGGGCACGTCGAAGGCGTTTCCGAGGACCACGTTCGCGGTTTTGCGGCCGACTCCGGCGAGTTCTACGAGCTCTTCGAGGGTTGAGGGAACCTGCCCGTTGTGGCGTTCTACGAGCTGCTGGGAGAGCGTGACGATGGAGCGTGCCTTGGCGCGGTAGAAGCCGAGGGACTGAATGTAGGGTTCGACCTCTTCGGTGCGTGCGGAGGCGAGCGCGGCGGCGTCCGGGTAGCGTGCGAAGAGCGCACCGGTGACGGAGTTGACGCGCACATCGGTGGTTTGTGCCGAGAGCACGGTGGCGATGAGCAGCTCGAAGGGGTTGTCGAAGTCGAGTTCTGCGACGGCGTAGGGGTAGGTTTCGCCGAGGATACGGTTGATTTTGCGGGCGCGGCGCACGGTGGCGAGGTGGCTTTCGGGTGCGCGTGCGTTGAGGCGGCGTGCGGCGGCTGCGGCTTTGAATTCGGGAACAAATCGGATCTGCAGGGGCGATTCGGTGTTCTCTGCCGCGGTGTTCTGTGCGTCTGCTGCGGGCTGGGTGGCGTTCTCGGTCATAGCGCGAGGGTACCGGGCTTGGGGGTGTGGGCGGTAGCGAGGTTCACCGTACTTGGCGCGCTCCCCCATCATTTTCTGTATCTCATCTTTTTCTGTGTCTCATTTTTTTGGGGCAGTTCGCGCCGGCTAGCGCTCAGCAGGCGCTCACTGTGCCACACTGGTTTTATGTCAGATACGATTTTTGTGCTTAACGGCCCGAACTTGAACCTGCTCGGGCAGCGCCGCCCCGAGGTGTACGGCTACACGACCCTGCACGATATTGAGCGTATGGTGCGTGAGCGCGCGGCAGATCATGGTTTTGATGTTGAGTTTATGCAGTCGAATCATGAGGGTGCGCTGGTGGATGAGATTCAGCGTGCTCGTACTCGTGGCGCGGCGATTATTATCAACCCGGCGGCGTACACGCACACCTCGGTGGCACTGCACGATGCGCTGGAGGCGGCTGAGCTTCCGGTGGTTGAGGTACACCTGTCGAATGTGCATCGCCGCGAGGAATTCCGCCATCATTCGTTTGTGTCGCCGCAGGCTACTGCGGTGATTGCCGGTGCGGGTGCGTACGGCTATGTCATGGCGGTTGATTTCCTCGCCCAGCATTTGGCGGAATAGCCCAGCGCTTCGCGGAATAACAGCGCGCCGCCTCCTGTCGTTAAATAATTCAGGCTCCCGTTCCTTACTTGAGGACGGGAGCCTGAACTTTTATCGCTATCTAGCGGCTGGTTACTTGCGGCAGGAGCCGGTGGAGACTGCGGCGGTGTTGTCGCCGCCTTCAGCCAGCGCCTGCTTGAGGGTGCTTGCGGTGACGGCGTAGCCGGTCTGGCCGCTGGTTGCCTTACCGAAGATCACGCCGACCACGTTGCCGTTTTCATCGAGGACGGGGCCGCCGGAGTTGCCGTGCTGCACGTCGGCTGCCAGCTGGTAGACCTGACGCATGGCGTTGGCGCGGCCGGTGTCGGCGTCGATGGTCTGGGTGTTGCCGATGCCCTGCACGGTGGCGGGCAGCGCCTTGAACGGGCCGCCCTTGGGGTAGCCCATGAAGGTTACGAGGCTACCTGCGGCAGCGTTGGTGCCGATGTTCAGCGGTTCAAGCGGCAGCTTGGGAACGCTGATGAAGGCGATATCCTGTTCGCTGTCCATGTAGACGACGGTGCCGGGCCAGGTGCGGCCGCGGGAGTCCTGCACGACCGGGGAGGTCACGCCGGCGACCACGTGGGCGTTGGTGACGACCAGGCCGTTATCAGCCACGAAGCCGGAGCCGGTGGAGGTGTAGCCGCACTGCTCTGCGGCGCCCAGAATCTCAACCACGGAGGCTGCCGCCCGGTCGAGTGCCGCGGATTCTACGGTCTGGGTGGGGGCGCTGGTTTCGGGGGCAATGAGCTGGCTGACTTCCGGAATGGTTCCGAAGGCGAGCACGTCATTGCGTACCGTGTTGATGCGGTCCTTGACGACCTCGGGGGTGGCAGCGACCATCCAGGAGAGGGTCTTGGAGTCGCTGAGCGCAGTGTTGAGCTGCGGGATGGGTACGGTGCGCATGGAGATGGTCAGCACGACCATGACCAGGGCGCAGGCGGCGAGGTTCAGCACGCCACCGAAGAAGCGTTCTACGCCCTTGAGCGGGGTGATGTCGGTGACGCGGCGGATGGTGCGTCCGGCGATGAGGCCGAGCCACTGTCCGATGGTCAGGCAGATGATGAGCACGCCGACGGCGGTAATGAGGCTCCACTGGGATCCCACGGATGCCACGGCGAGGGGCACGAGCCAGGCTGCGGCGCAGACGCCCAGGCCGAGGCCGAGGAAGGTTCCGAGGGTGGTGAAGAATCCGCTGCGGACTCCGGCGAGGAAGTAGAGCAGCAGAATGATGGGGATAGCAATATCAAGCAGGTTGATGCCAGTCGTCACGACTAATTGCCTCCTTGGTGGGTAGAAGTGGTCACGGTGTGCCCATTGTGGTTGGTGCGGGCTGTGCCCGGTGAGCTGTGCCCAGTGAGTGTGGTGGCGCGTTAACACCCGGTGGTGGGTGCGGCGGGCTTGTGTACCGGGGGTTCTTGGGGCCGGGTTTGTGCCTCGTCGCATCGTACCGCGTGTGGAGGCGGGAGCCTCCTTGTCATGAGGGCGTCAGCGTGCTTGGTACCGATAAAAGTACACACCTGAATGCCTGATATTAGGCGGTGAACCTGTGGGTAAGCTTTGAATTTACTCGAAAGAAATAACTTTTGTTGTAAAGCTCGCTGTATCGGAATGCATAAAGCGCTTTTTTAGGGTACGCTCATATCAGTTGAATATGTCACACTAGCTTGAGCCTTCTCACATTTCAGATGTTGAGATGCATGACACCGGTTCGGGCTCACTCACTGAACATTTACGAGTTTCGGCTCATCACCTCATATCTAGGAGAACTTTATGGATCTCGAGATCCTCCGTCGTACCCCTCTCTTTGCGAACCTCGACGACGCAGCTTTCGCTCTGCTGACCGATGATATTCAGGAGATTGACCTCTCCCGCAACGCCGTCCTCTTCTACGAGGGCGACCAGGACGACCAGCTCTTCGCTGTGCTCTCCGGTAAGGTCAAGCTGGGTCGCACCGCCGCTGACGGCCGCGAGAACATGGTGGCAATCATGGGTCCCGGTGACGTCTTCGGCGAGATGGCTCTCTTCGATCCTTCGCCCCGTTCGACCAACGCTGTGGCTGTCTCTGAGACTCGCCTGGCTGCCATCAAGCACGAGTCCTTCAAGCGTGCACAGCAGCTGGATCCCACGATCTCCGATCAGGTCATTAAGACTCTGGCTCGCCGCCTGCGCCACGCTAACGAGGCACTGGCTGACCTGGTCTTCTCTGACGTTCCCGGCCGCCTCGCTAAGGCGCTGCTGGACCTGGCTGACCGCTTCGGCCGCCCCGCGACCGACGGCGTGCTCGTTGCTCACGAGCTGACTCAGGAAGAGCTGGCACAGCTGGTTGGTGCATCCCGCGAGACCGTGAACAAGGCTCTTGCCGAGTTCGTTTCCCGCGGTTGGATCCGCCTGGAGGCACGCGCAGTTGTCATTCTGGACCTGCCCCGCCTGCGCCAGCGTTCCCGCTAAAGACGCACGACTTAAATAAATCAGGAGCCGTTTCCCTCTGCATGGGGAAACGGCTCCTGATGTCTTTAACGCTTCATCTCACGAGATCTTACGAGCGAGCGTTGTGGCTCCTCGTTAGAGCGCGCCCATCGCGCCGGTGTACATGGAACCGGTGGTTGCCGGAACCACCTCGGTGAAGGAGAGCATGCACGCACCGTTGTGGGTCACGAGCACGGGCTTCCTCACCTCAATATTGCGGCGCTTGGACAGCCACGCCACGGAGGTCTGAGCCTTCGCCAGCGATTCGAGCAGGCACATCACGCCGGGGGTGATGAGCTGATCGAGGGTACGGCCCACGGTGTTGGGTTGGCCGATGCGGTCGCCCAGTTCACTGGTGTCCTTAGCTTCGAGCAGTTCGCGCACGTTCAGCCAGTCACCCCACACGCCCTTACCGAGCAGCAGCTTCGGGTCCTGGCCCACGGGCAACGCCGTGGTGAAGTAGGCGATATCGTAGCGCTTGAGGAAGAAGTCCGGGGACTGCCAACGCGCGACCGGGCGCAGCAGGTCAGCGCGCACGCTCAAACCGCTGGAGGTCAAGAAGTCAGAGAAGCTCTTGTCCTGAGCCGCGACTGCCTCGCGCCACGCCATGAGCTCAGGGGTGCTGGAGCGCTCGACGACATCCTGTTCGTCCTCGCCGGCAAGCAGGATGCCGGTCTCTTCAAAGGATTCACGCACGGCAGCCATGACGCTACGGCGTGCCTGCGCAATATCGGAGAAGTGGAATTGGTCCTGCCAGTAGTCGGCGCCGGGACCCACCCAGGAGGCGGACTCATCATCACCGGGAAGAGCCGTACCGCCGGGGAAAGCCACCACGCCCAGCGGAGAGGTGCCGGGACGGTAGGTCAGAATCGTTTCGAGACCGTTCTCGCCGTCGCGCACAAAAATTACGGAGGCAGCCTGACGCATCGTGCAACCGGTCGCACCTTCGTTACCGCCTTCACACCAGCTTTCGGCGGCAGTGCGCATGAACTCAGGAATCGTGTAGAGACGCTGAATGGCTGCGGTGCGCGGACCTGACTGGCGGCCGGTAAACATGCGGGGGCGCTCCACGCCCTCAGCCGGGGTGGGAGTGCCGAAGCGGCGTTCCTGCACCGGCAGGGGTAGAGTCTTGATGTTTTGGGCGGTGCCATTATCCTGTGCGGATTCGGTGCGTGCAGTCTTCTCAGGAGCGTCCTGCGCTGCCCGCTGAGCTTGGGCAGCACGAATAGCAGACAGCGGCAGAGCGCCGGTGTACAGCTTAGACATACTCAACGATGATTTCGACCTCTACGGGCGAATCGAGGGGAAGAACGGGAACACCCACGGCGGAGCGGGCGTGCTGGCCTGCCTCGCCGAAGATTTCGCCGAGCAGTTCGGATGCGCCGTTAATGACGACGGGCTGGGCGGTGAAGTTCACCTCGGATGCCACGAAACCAACAACCTTCACCACGCGCTGCACGCGGTCTAGGTCGCCGATAACGGACTTGACTGCTGCCAGGGCGTTGAGCAGGCAGATACCCGCGTACTTCTTAGCGTTCTCGGGGGTTACGAAGCCTTCAGCGCCGGAGTCGGATACCTTACCGGTTTCGGGCAGGGCACCGTCGACGAAGGGCAGCTGACCGGAGGTGTACACGTAGGAGCCGGAGGTTACCGCGGGAACATAAGCGGCAACGGGGGCGGGTGCTACGGGCAGTTCGTAACCGAGTTCGCGGATACGTGCTTCAATACGGGATTCAGTCATGATTACTCCAGAAGGATGGCGGGTGCGGGCACCCAAACGGTGATAGGGGAAATGCCGTAAACCTAAACGCTACTGAGTATTCAAGCAGCTGTTAAACGGCTAACCGGCGGCCTGCCTCATCTATTCCCACCCTCCCCTATAGGTAGGGGAAAGCGGGCGTTGAGGTGACCGCCGGGTACGCTGCTTTTAGTCAGCCTTCTCGCGCTTAAAGTAGGCGATAGGGTTGCCCTGAGTCGGAGCGACCATGTTCGACGCGGGGGTTGCGCCGGCAGGTGCGGATGCGCCGGGGAGAACAGTTACGAGCTCCCAGCCGTCTTCACCCCAGTTGTCGAGGATTGCCTTGGTCGTGTGGATCATCAGCGGTACAGTTGCGTATTCCCATTTCTTCATACCCTCTAGACTATCGCCCGGTGTTCAATAAGTAAAAGGGATTCACTATGGTTTTGGTCAATGTCCGGCGCTTTGGGGGGCTTTATTCTTAGGGCTGAGCCACCCGCACCCTTGTGGGGTGCCGAGACGGACCTCTTCTCACAGTTTCATGGGATAAACTGAATGAATGGCTTCATCTAAGAAAACCCGTTCGCGTCGCCGTCCGGGAGATTTTTTGCAGTTCCTCGCGTTCAGCGTGATTGCCGGTTTCCTCGCGGCAATTATTGTCGTACCCCCTGCCGTGAGCTTGGGTATGGTCACGAACGCGTCGATGTCATGGTTCCAGGACCTTCCTGACGACATTGCCGATGGCATCTCTTCCCGTCCTTCTACTATTTACGCTGCTGACGGCAAGACCGAAATCGCGACCTTCTTCGAAGAGAACCGTGAGCCGGTCAAACTGGATCAGATTTCTCAGCATATGAAGGACGCTATCGTCTCAGTTGAGGACCGTGATTTCTACAATCACGGCGCTGTCTCCGCTATCGGTATCGGTCGTGCGTTCCTGAACAACATCATTAACTCCAACAGCGGCCGCCGTCAGGGTGCATCCACCCTGACCCAGCAGTACGTTAACAACCTCATTGTTGATGCCGCTGTGGCTCGTGGTGAGGACGCAACCGCAACCCTGAACGGTAACAAGACGTACGCTGCAAAGATTCGCGAAATGAAGCTTGCGATTTCTATGGAGCAGAACAAGTCCAAGGACGAAATCCTTGAAGGCTACCTGAACATCGTGAACCTCGGTGGTTCTAACTACGGTGTTGAGGCTGCTGCACAGTACTACTGGGGTATTTCCGCTAAGGACCTGAACGTGGCGCAGTCCGCGCTTCTTGCCGGTCTGGTGCAGGCACCGAACGTGTACGACCCGACCGTGAACCCCGAGCTGGCTCGTGAACGCCGCGACATCGTTCTGGGCACCATGCTGCGTGACGGCAAGATTACCGACAAGGAATACAGCGACGCTATCGCCAGCGATATTAAGCTCAACGTCCATCCGAAGTCCCAGGGTTGCTCCCTGGCAGGCGATAAGGCGTTCTTCTGCCGCTACGTGGTCAACTACCTGCTGCAGGATGAGTCCCTCGGCGCAACCGCTGAGCTGCGCAACACCGCCATCAAGCGTGGCGGCCTGAAGATCGTGACCACCCTCAACCCCGAGGCTCAGACCGCGGCAAAGCAGGCAGTTGACTCCACCCAGCCGGCAGCAACCAACTGGAACGACGTGAACTCCGCGCTGACCAGTGTTGAGCCCGGCACCGGCCGCGTCATCGCGATGGCACAGAACACCGAGCTCGGTAGCCCCGCAGACGCAAACGACCACTCCAAGACCGAGTACAACTACAACGTTGATAGCGCCTACGGTGGTACCCGCGGCTTCCAGCCCGGTTCAACGTTCAAGCCGATTATTCTGGCTCAGTGGCTCATCAGCGGCCGCGGCGCTAACGCTACCGTGAACGGCACCCAGCTGTTCTGGCCCACCAGCTTCGGCTGGAACGCCAAGTGCTACGACGGCGGCAAGTACTACTACACCGGTCAGCCGAACGGCTGGTCCTACAAGAACGCAGTCAACGGCGGCCTAGGCTACAACACCGCGGCGTACGGTATTCGCCAGTCGTTTAACTCGTACCTGTACGGCATGCTCTCCCAGATTGACCTGTGCGATGTGCACGACCTGTCCATCAAGATGCACGCCCTGGACGGTACCGGCGAACCGCTGCACAGCATCCCCGACCTGGGTACCAACATTGGTGGTACCAAGTACGGTATCTCCCCGCTGACCAGCGCATCCATGTACGCTATCTTCGCTTCTGAGGGTAAGTACTGCACCCCGCGCCCCATCGAGAAGATCACCAAGACCAACGGTGAAACCATGAAGGAATACCAGAACCAGTGTGAGCAGGTTCTGGATCCGGACATCGCGAACGGTGTCAGCTGGGTTCTGAAGGGTGTTATCCAGCCTGGCGGTTCCGCTTCTCAGCGCGGTATTGGTCTGCCGAACGGTTCGGCTGCGAAGACCGGTACGAACGATAACTCCTCCCAGACCTGGCAGGTTGGCTACACTCGTGGCCTGTCCACCGCGTCTTGGGTTGGTTCTAACAACCTCGGCTTCCGCTCCCTGAACGGTGTGGGCATCAACGGTCGAGTCCTCGAGTACGTCGATGGTGCAAACTACGCGGGTGCACAGTGGCAGTCGTTCATGAAGACGATCGCACCGAAGTACAACACGAAGGACTTCACCACCCCCAGCGATAAGATTCTGTCGTACAGCTAGAATCACAGCTCATCAGCTGAAGCCTGAAAGGCGATTGATAATGTGTGAAAACGCAGTCAACGCCCGCGTCCCCGTGGCGGTCCCCGGCGCACGCGGCTCCTCCCCGCTCCTGAAGAAGGTAGCGGGGGCGGTAGCCGCCACTGCAGCCTTGGGGGCCGCCACGGCGGCGTATGGGCACTTTATTGAGCTGAACAATTTTCAGCTCCGCACCGAGTCCCTGCCGGTGCTGCCCGCCGGGAGCCCCGACTTTAGGATTCTGCATATTTCGGATATGCACATGATTCCGGGTCAGCAGAAGAAGATTGACTTCATGCACTCGCTGGCTGCTCTGGAACCGGATTTGGTGATGAACACGGGCGATAACCTCTCCCACGTGGACGGTATGGGTCCGCTGTTGGAGGCGCTCGACCCGCTCATGGACTTCCCCGGTGTGTTTGTGCCCGGCTCCAATTGCTATTTCGCGCCAGTTTTTAAGAACCCGGCACGCTACCTGTGGCAGCCGCGCACCCCGCAGATGATTGAGGAAGGCTCGCGCGTACCCCTGCCCATTGAGCGGATGCACGACGCCTTCGAGTCACGCGGCTGGACGGGCCTGATTAACCGCTACGACACACTGAGCCTCAAGGGTCTGCGCCTGGAGTTCTCCGGTGTGGATGACCCGCACCTGCGCTACGATGAGCACCCCGGATTCGCCCCCGGCGCCTTCGACGAGGGGGAGGAGCCGAGCATCCGTATCGGCGTGGCGCACGCCCCCTACATGCGTACCCTGCACCGCTTCGTGCAGGACGGTGCGCAGGCTATTTTTGCCGGTCATACGCACGGCGGTCAGGTCTGCCTGCCCGGCGGTCATGCGCTGGTCAGCAACTGCGATTTGCCGCCTTCGCGTGCGAAGGGCGTCAGTGAACAGTCCGGTATTCCGGTTCAGGTTTCTGCCGGTTTGGGCACCTCTCGTTTTGCTCCGGTGCGTCTGTTCTGCCCGCCGGAAGCAATCCTGGTGACTCTCACGGCTCGCGATAAGGAGCAGGGCGCCTCCGCTGCATCGGCGGGTGGTCGTCTCTAATGTCTGAGGCTTCTACAGCGCGCACAACTAAGCGCCGTCGTAATCCTTTCCTGGAGACGGCGAGCGAACCGACCCCCGATCCGATTGACTACGCGCACGGTCAGCGTGCCCCGCGCACCCTTGCCGCCTATGCGCGTCCGATTCGTGTGCGCTGGGGTGTGGGTCTGCTCGTGGCGTTCGGTGCCGGCACCCTTGAGATTGCTATTCCGCAGATGTTGCAGATTATTGTGGATCATCTCTCGCAGAGCACCACCGAAAGCGCCATCTGGATTGCCGGCGGCCTGGTGCTTCTGCTGGGTATTGCGCACGCCTCCTTCATGTACTGGAGGCGCTGGCTGATTGTGGACCCGACCTCCACGATTGAGCTGTCCATGCGCATGAACTTCTTTGACCGACTGCTCAGCGCCCCGCTTTCTCTGCTGGATCGTTGGCCCTCCGGTCAGTTGCTGACCCGTTCCATGAGCGATTTGAGTACGATTCGCCGTTGGCTGTCCTTCGGTATTGTGCAGATGCTGACTGTTGCGGTGATGTTCCTGGTCGGTGGCTTCTTCATGCTGCGTTCTTCGCCGTCCCTGGCGCTGGTGTTCATGGTGACCGTGCCGATTCTGGTGCTGTCGCTGGTGAACTTCACCCGCAAGTACTACCGCGCCTCGCATGAGATTCAGCAGATGACGGGCGATCTGTCCACCCGCATTGAGGAGTCGGTGCGCGGCATCCGCGTGATTAAGGCGCTGGGCCGCTCCCCCGAGCAAATTCAGGAATATTCCGAATCGGTGGACGCCCTGCAGGTGCGCGAGTACGGCAGGTCGATGCTGGTGGCTCGTGTTGCCCTGTATCAGGGCCTGATTGTGGGTGTCTCCACGGCGGTGGCGCTGGCTGTGGGCGCTTCGCAGGTTGCGGCGGGCACCTTGACTCTGGGCGCGATGACCGCCTACTTTGCGGTGCAGACTACCGTGCTCAGCCACGTGACGCGCTCGACCGCGCTAATGTCTGCATATTTGAGCTATAAGGTGGCGATGGAACGCCATAACGAGGTTATGGAAGAACCCGGCTTTGAGGCCGTGCCGCTGGTTCGTGGCTCCGCGGCTATGCCTGCGCCCGAACATCCGCAGGGTGCTTCTGATTCGTCAACACTAGCTGGAGTGTCTGCCGAGGGCGGCTCCGGGAAGGAAACTATGCAGTACCCCAGCGGTGGCGCAGTATCTGTCACTTTCGATCACGTTCAGTTCAGCTACGATGCTGCCGAAGCACCTGTTCCTGCTGAGGTTGCCGGCGCAGGCTCTGAGGTGAAGGCGCCGGAGATTTCCGTGCTGAAGGACGTCAACTTCAAGGTCTTCCCGGGCGAGATTCTGGCGCTGGTGGGCGCAACCGGTAGCGGCAAGTCGACCGTGCTGTCGCTGGTTCCGCGTTTCTACGAGCCGACCTCCGGTTCCCTGCGTTTTGGCACGCGAGATGCCGCAGACATGTCTATTGAGGAGGTGCGCGCCCAGACCGCGTTCGTCTTTGAGGAGGCGGTGCTCTTCTCCGGCACGGTCCGTGAGAACGTGCTGATGGGCGTTGCTGAGCAGTACGAGCACGGCACCGAGGATGAGGACTACCCCGCCGCAGAGGAGCTGGAGGCGACCCTCCAGACGGCGTTGCAGCTGGCTGCCTGCGATTTCGTGGCGGAGCTTCCGCAGGGTCTGGATACCGTCATCGGTGAGGAGGGCATGAGCCTTTCGGGTGGTCAGCGTCAGCGTCTGTCCTTGGCGCGCGCCCTGGCGAAGCGTCCCTCCGTGCTGCTGCTCGATGACCCCTTCTCTGCTCTGGACGTGAACACGGAGGAGCGTATTATTACGGGCCTGCGTGAGGGCCTGGACGGTCTGGGCGGCGCTACGACCCTGCTGACGGCGCACCGCCCCTCCACCGTCGCGTTGGCGGACCGCGTGCTGCTGATGGTTGATGGTGCCGTGGTTGCTGAGGGCACTCACACTGAGCTAATGGACTCTTCGGAACAGTACCGTCAGCTGATGACGATGGAGGAGGGCTAATGGCCCATCATGGTCCGGCAGAGCGGCGGGAGGAGTTGAGCCCGCAGGAGCGCGCGGAAACTCGTGAACGTTCGATGGCTCTGCTGCGCCAGATGTTGCGCCCGCACCGTGGGGCGTTGGCTCTGTCGATTATTTCGGTGCTTTTGGTGTCGGGTTCCTCGGCGATTGCGCCGATTCTGATTGCCCGAGTTTTGGATAGTTCCATTGAGCCGCTCAAGCAGGGTGACGCTTCTCCCCTGCTGACTCTGTTGGTGCTGTTTGTGGCGGCTACCGCGGTGACCGCGATTTTCTCGTGGGTCAACGTGGCGTACACGGTGCGCGTGTCGCTGGGCGTGGTGGTGTACCTGCGTAAGCGGGTGTTCCGTCACGCGCAGTCGCTGAGCGTGTCGTTCCATGAGCGGTACACCTCGGGCAAGGTCATTTCGCGTCTGACGAGCGATATTGATACGGTCCGCAGTTTCTTGGATAGCGGCATCAGCCAGTTGGCGATTACGTTGCTGTCCATGGTAATTTCTGCGGTCGCTATTTTCCTTCTGGATTGGCGTATTGGTTTGCTCATGCTGGCGATGGGCGTGCCGATTTACTTTTTGACGCGCTGGTTCCAGAAGGCGGCGGTGCCGGTTTTCCGCACGATGCGTACCGAGTCGGCCCATTTGACGAGCCGTTTTGTGGAGACCTTTACGGGTATCCGCGCGGTGAAGGCCTTTGGCGCGGAGGCGCGGATGCGCGCTGAGTACGCTCAGGCGTCGGAGCGTTACCGCCTGGCGGTGATGGATTCGATTAAGATTTTCGGTGTTTATGCCCCAACCCTAACGTTATTGGGCAATCTATTTATTGCCGGTGCACTGGTGCTGGGTGGTTATGCGGTGCTGGGCGGCACCATGCAGATCGGTACCCTGCTGGCGCTGGTGATTTACGCGAACCGCGTGTTTGAGCCGGTCATGCAGCTCTCTGAGTTCTACAACATGTTCCAGTCGGCAATGTCTGCGCTGGAGAAGCTGTCGTCGTTCTTGGCTGAGGAGCCGGAGGTTGCTGAGCCGGAGCATCCGTATGAGCGCGCTGTAGAGCCTGCAACCGAGTCTGCCGCTGAGTCTGCTACTGGCGGCGTGAGCGGCACGGTTCGCGGTGCCCTGGTGGAGCTGGATTCGGCGATCTTTGGGTACACCTCGGATCGTCACGCTCTGAAGGAGACGAGCCTGCGCATTGAGCCGGGTACGACCGTGGCGCTGGTGGGTGCTACGGGTGCTGGCAAGTCGACGATCGCTAAGCTGGTGGCTCGTTTCTACGATGTTTCAGCCGGTCAGGTGCGTATTGACGGCGTGGATGTTCGCCAGCTGGCGGATGTGCAGCTGCGCCGTGAGGTGCTCATGCTGACCCAGGAGGTGTTCCTGTTCTCCGCGTCGATTCTGGAGAATATCCGCATGGGTAACCCGCAGGCCTCCGATGAGCAGGTGAAGGCTGCCGCGAAGGCGGTGGGTGCTGATGCGTTCATTGAGCGTCTGCGTGACGGCTACGAATCGCAGCTGGGTCGTGGCGGTATTACCCTGTCGGCGGGTCAGCGTCAGCTGGTGTCCTTTGCTCGCGTGTTCTTGGCGAATCCGCGGGTTCTGATTCTGGATGAGGCGACGGCTTCGCTGGACATTCCGAGTGAACGCGCGGTGCAGGCGGCGCTACGAACCGTGTTGGCGGGGCGTACGGCACTGGTGATTGCGCATCGCCTCTCGACGGTTCTGGGCGCTGATCGTGTGCTGGTGATTCATGAGGGTTCCGTGGTGGAGGATGGTTCCCCGCAACAGCTGATTGCCTCCGGTGGTCGTTTTGCGGCGATGTACGCCTCCTGGGATGAGCTGAATCAGGTTCAGGAGGCTGAAGCGTAGAACCTTTATTTGCCTCTCCCCGACCGGCGGCGTGCCGCCGTGTTGCGTTCTGAATTTTTTTGGGTTATCCTAGGTGAGTTGCCTACGGTATTCGCTGATAGGTCAACATCGGGATGTGGCGCAGCTTGGTAGCGCGCGTCGTTCGGGACGACGAGGTCGCAGG
>ERZ773246.31-NODE-31-length-83792-cov-34.0463_pt1 | contig 83792 bp, 104 predicted proteins | sample MGYA00580519_ERZ773246 | MGnify/ENA primary metagenome ERZ773246 (study PRJEB29015, sample SAMEA2738153) | human oral metagenome | biome: human oral; feature: human-associated habitat; material: saliva | place: China | collected 2246 ...
GGCATTGTCGTAAAGTCTATCTTGTCGGCTGTAATAGCTCCGTCATTTACTCCAGTGCCGTCAGCTAAAGACGCGACATTAGCCATTTGGTTATTGTGATCTTGAGCCGTGATTGTTGTTAGCGGCGTGAACACTATGTTTGGATGTGGTAAGCTCATTTTTCCTCCTTAAATAAATCACCTGTTGGTAATATCATTGGCGAAAACTCTTCTGCAAAGACATTGCTTAAAAGCTCATCGTCAATCTTTTCTGCTATAGAATCTAAGAATTCGTCAATAATAATTTCGCTTGGCTCTAATGTGCATAAAATGAGGCTGAACGGATGCTTGCCTTTCAGTTCGTAGTTTTTTGAGTAGTGCCAAATTATGCTAGGCGTAAAAACAGCGACGCCATTTTCTCGAACAGTATTTCCATTTGGTTGTTTATGAAGTCGATTGATATTTGGAATTGACGACCAAATAAAGACCTTATTCAAATTTGATTTATCCATGGATATAATTTTGAGGTTTTATCGTGAGCAACAAAAACCCGCCCCCATTTTCAGAGGGCGGAATAGGTACATGGATGCTTAAACCATGCGTTTGAAGTTTATCACTATTTATTAGATTCCGCAACAGCAACGTCAGCAACGACCAGTCGTCGTATATATTCGCTAACTGTCATATTCAACTCGGCGGCACGCTTGACGATCATCTCGTGATCGCTCTCTGAAACTTTTATATGTATGTGCTTATTTTTCACATTCTACCTTTCTACCCGATACGACGCCTCGGGCGGGGCTGTTAATATTTAATAAATAGCATTGACGGTAAAGTATTTCAAGCCGTCGTAGCGAATTTCAGCCTCTTCTGTACCACTCTGTAGCATATAGTCGATAGCTTCCTGTAAAGCTTCACTAGCTACGAATATCTCAGCCTCTTCATCGTCGTCATCGTAAAAATGAATAGTAACGTCTTCATCAACTACTGCTTCATAATCTTTATATCTGTCTAAACTCTTTACTGTTTCAACAATACTATCGAGCATTGCTGCTTCATCGAATTCAATAGAGATGTTCTCAATTGTAGCATTCTCAGCCGTGCTTCTGCTGAATCGTTTACGCATCTCCCGCCTCATAATCGCCTCAAGCTCCTCTGTATCGCCCTTCAAGCTCTTATCTGCCTCAAATTTTAATTCTTGTGTTGGTTGGTCGCCGTTATAGTACCATCCTGTAAATGTTGCCATTTTCTTATCCTTTCTTGGCGGCGGCGGTTGAGGGGCTGTTTATTTTTTAGTGTTTGATTTTATCGACCGATTATTTTCTAGCTTTAGTTTTCTTAATCAACTCAAGCTTTATGGTTATTTTAAGTCTGAAAAGTTGTAATGATGTTTTAAGCATTTTTATACCTATACTTTCTTGCCGCCGAATTGTTAATTGTTGCTTGGTTGCCCCTCAACCATGTCTTTAGTATAGCAAACGTGTTGCCGTATGTCAACACGTTTTATGAAAAAAGTCAGAGATTTTTCAACTGTTCGGGATTTCCGAACTGTTCAGTTGTTCGGGATTTCCGAATTACTCAATTGTTTTTTCTCCTTATATTTTTCTTTTAACATCTCGACCACCGCGCCGATGACTGGCATTAATCGGCTAATAGCTGCGGCAATAACTGCAATGACTGCTGAGAATACCGTGTGTCCTGTTAGACTGTCCAAGCTTGCGATAAACTTGCTAAACTCAGGGCTACTGTACAGTGCTGTAAATGCTGCCATCGCTCCCAGTAGTCCTTGCAAAAATGTCCTCATTGCTCGACCGTTTTTGGTTTCTGGACTGAATAATAATTTAATCTTTTCCATATTTCCTCCTTATTTCTTAAAGTTCTTAAATAATCCAGATAAAAAGTCTACGATAGCTTTTACCAACTTCTCTAATACACCAACACGCTTCTCTAGGTCGTCATTCGGATTTGGAATTGGTTTATCGCTCAAATATACGGTCTGGATTGCTAATTTGCCGCCCTCAAGTACCATCAGGTCATTATCTACAAGGTGAGTGCTATGCGTTATACGTACTTTGGCGTTGATTGGCAGTATTTCCTGCGTATTGCCGTCTTCTAGTCGCAATACAGGCGTTTCTGAACGTGTCCACATATCCACATCAGCAATGTCCTTAAGGTTCTTCAGCCATTCTGGCTTCTCACGCTCTGGCTCAACAGCTGGTGTGCCTAGGTCTGTTGCCAAAATACCCCACGGCAATCCCTTTGACTTAGCAAAGCTTGAGATGTAGTACTTCGTGCCGCCAACTATTGTGTACTGCATCACGTCAATTTGCGTGCCCTTCGGAATGATACTGTCGTTGACAGGCTTACCAGTAGTAAAATTAAGTACTCTTGTGCCTGCTGCTGGCAATACTGACAGTTTTGCGACCTCATCGTGCCTGTTCTTAATCCATTCAGGCTTTGCCGCCTCTTCAGCCTCACGTCGTTTACGCTCTTGTAAAGCCTTGTACTCAGCACTGCCAAGGATGTCTGCCTTAATCTGGTCAACCGTCCATCCACTAGCTGCCTGATTTTTGTAGTGGCTCATTCCACCAGCGTCTGGCTCACGCTCTAAGATACTCAAGAAGAGTGTGCGGATTTGTTGCTCGCTTACTGCAGGCACGCCCTGATGATATCGGTCAGCAACAGCACGAATACGACCTTTGTCGATTGGTGAACAGCTAGTGTTGAACCACTCCTTATGCACGTAAATAGGTAATCGCTTGCCGTAAGCCTTCTCCATGTCGTAGTGGAACTCACCCATTACTTCATAATCACCGTCAGCTAGGCGTGGGTTGCACTCATATCCAACAGTGGTTGCGTTGCCCCTAGCATTACCTGCGTGCCACGCTGCATTATTCGCATCGATAATCCAAGCAATACGTCCTGCCTCACCTACTACGTGGGCTGATGAGTTTCCGTTTGGTCGACATAGCCAATTGACGATGCCGTCAAACTGAGGTTGTTGTGCTGGGTCACCCCACCAGTGGTATGTCACACCATCAATTGTGCGTGGCATTCCATAAAAATATGGCACTTGTGACTCAGGTGTGTAGTTTGGTGAGTTGTATTGTGTTAATTCTTGATATGACATTATTTCCTCCTTACTTGTGTTTGAACTTCTTCTTGTAATTCTGTAATTGCTTTATTTTGTTGAATTAAGTTGTTAGTCGCGTAAATAGCTAGTGTGACAAGTGCGACTGCGAATAATTTCGCCAGGTTGCTTGTTACCAGCTTCCAAAAGTTCATCACGCCCTCGATTTCAGTGTATTTGACGTATTTTTCATCTGACTCTTTTTTGTATGCCTTAAGCTGTGCTTGAGTAACATTTGTACGTGTAATATTCTCAATTCGCTCTAGCATGACAGTATGCTTGTCTACGCCATCCTTAATGTATTCGACCTTAGCTTGTAACGCGCCGAACTCTTTAGCTGATACTTCTGGTTGTTCGTTCATAATATAAATTATGATTTCTTGTCGTTATCTAATACGGGAATGTCATAGTCCGTACGTCTATATAAAACGTCTCTGTTGGATTTTGATTAATAATAGCAGTGTCATACGGATTAAATATTGACAATGCACACACTATTTTATTTTTTGATTCGCGCCAGCCAGAAATAAGCACAGAGGTAGGTGTTGTGCCACCGCCTGAAACCGCAAAAGTCCTTGCAAAGTCTATTTTAGACGCCGTAATAGCTCTGTCTGGATTCGTAGAGGTGCTGACTAGTAATCTTAAAATCCCAACGTTAGTCATATTAATCTCTTGTTTTTGAAAATATACAGTATTGCTTGCTATCGATATTCCGCCAGGTAGAGTAAGGCTCATAATACTTCTGCCGGTAGCGCTGATAGTCGCGTAATCGCTACTAATATTAAAATCGTCTGGATAATTATTCATCAGCGTACATCCTATAGTGATATTTTATTACTGTATTAAAAAACTCTTCTCTATAAGACAATGTCAGCGCAGTCTTATCTACGAACGCACTATATCCACTGTTAGCCGATAACTCTATAGAGGCATAAGACATAGAGCTTATCTGTCCGTTTTGCTCCAGCCATAAGAGGACTAGTGGTTTATATCCAAGGTTATGCACAATCCGAATTTCTTCGTTAGTATTAACAGACACGCTTCCAGCCTTGTATAGCTTTAACTGATTATTGTCGGTATTAAAAGTCATGTCGTGATAATGACTTGTGAATGAGGCTTTTCGATGAGGTTCTAAAGCGAATCCTGTGATTCGGAAATAAAACGTAACAGCAGCGTCGGTTCTATTTAACGTATTTATATAAATTAAATTATTATCTACACGAACGTTTGACGAATACTGATATTCACCTCTGTTATTAAATCCGCTAGCGTTCACCTCGAATGCATTTTGCGAAAAATCACTAGAAGTTGAAAATTGTGCTATCGGCAAAAATGCAGAGCCGTAAGTGTTTGGTATAGTTATGTCGTTATAATCATGCGCGTTGACGGGTACTGGTATAGTATCGCTACGATAAATTACTTGGTCGATTGGATAATCACTGGATAATACAAAGTCTTTTATCATTTTTGCTCCAAAAGCTCTATAACGTCTTTACCTTCTTTACTTACCCAAAGACCGACTCTAGTAGCGTAAGCGCCGATTTTAATACGTTTATATGCTCCGTCAGAAAACAACAGACCACTCCCATCCAGCACCACGAGTTCCCTGCGATTTACGGGGTCATAAATAACAAGCCTGCCCGAGCCTTCCTCGATGCGTAATTGTCCAGTAATCGATGAAATAATAGTTGAACCTTTTAATTTTAGAACTTCTTTCATTAGAATGCGTACACTTCCTCTCCGTTATAGACTGATCTGTCATATTGAGCGAACATATAAACTTTAGTCTTCCTGACCTTTAATTTAGTAGTTAATTTACTATCGCTTAATTTCTGAGATATTGCGATAATTTGATAAACTCCGCTTGCCAGTCGAGTATCTAGTTTAATCGAATCCCCTATTTGCATCGCTGGAGAACCTTTTACTTCTAACTCTAGTATTGGACTATACGTTGCATAGCCTCTAAATATCGATTGTGTAAATGCTCTAGCGTTTTCGTAGTTCCCAAAAAAAGGATTGTCATTTATTTCTAATAAGTGGTCCTCGTCGTCGCTCCAATTGTCGTCAAACGCTTCATAATCCAATTCATCAATTTGCTTTGACGGTTCGCCCCAAAGAAACACTCTGTCAATTTCAACTGGATAAAGCAAATCATTCGTGAACGTTAATATTGCTTTGCTAGGTGTCAATCTTAGCGAGCATTTCACACCTCGATCGACCTCGACGCCGTTAGCGGTTTTTGCTGTGAACCATGATACATCAGCATTCTCACCCAATTTTGGCTCGATTAAATCAGCACACGGGTCAGACAAACTAACTTCACGTACAATTGGTAGTCCACGTTTTACAACCCAAAGATTGTCTGTGTTTTTACCGCTTGAGGTCTTTTCTGCGACCATCTGATAAGGTGCAATTACACGGATAGGTGTTTTAATTTTAACGTGATTAACAATACCTGAATTCTTCGAGGGTGTTATCGATATTACATTATCGTCATCTAGTTTATAGTGAATGTTTTCTGCGACATCGGAGCCGCGTCCTTTGAATCTGATTAGCCCCTCCTCGTCTTGCCATAATCTACCATTCTCAGCTTGAACTAATTTTTTAACAATATCAGCTAACAAGTCGTTTTTGTTTGGGAAAAATATAGGAATAATATTTGTTGCTCCTGAAAAGGTGAATTGATGTGGTGCAAACCCTAGACCTTTGAATATCTCAGTTAAAATATAGTCTGTTTTTTTATAAGCCATCGGCGGTAATTCAGGCAGAGGCTGAGATAGTGCCCAGTTAAGAAAGTCGAAAGCCGAAACTGAGGCTTCTGCTTTTCCTGGCTCTGCGTCAGGTAGCATATTAGTAAGTCCCACAAATTGAGGCACATTCTCTTCGCCAAATCCGAGCCATGCTCGAGTGGGGATATTTGGCTTAATATATTTCGCGATTGGGCTATTCGAATATGGCACAAAATAACCGTCGTGATTAGCTAATTCGAAATCAGCAATCGCTGACTGCACCGAATATGGAAACTCAACGGAACGATTAACTGCAACCGATTTAATCCTATTTGATATATCGTTATAAGCATAGGTATCCCATATCTGAACAGGCGGCTGACTTGCGATATCTGACGCATATAAATCACCACCTCCATATGTCGATTGGTCGTATACTCCCCATGAGATATTTTCGTTTCGAGTTTTGTCCCACGCCATAGAAACACGCCACGTGAGCGGTCTAACCCAAGATTTCGCCAGTTTCTTAAATCTATCGCTAGTAACTAACATCTTATTGTCCCACGTTCTGCCCAGTTTCAACCATCGTTAAAGTAATACCTTCTATATCACCGCACAGGTTTATGACGTCTTTTTTACTGATAGAAATCTTCACTGGGATATTAGTAGCTGAGCCGTCAGATAATGTGAGTAATGGATATTTATTAGTTGTGTATTGCCTTTGAACAAAGCCCCACAATTCAGCGAACTCATCTGCTGTTAAATGACCAAAAGTATTAGTCCAAACTCTTTTGTGATAAACATAGTCTGTATATACATTTCCCGACAAAACAGTAACATCAGTCTCTCCAAAATTAGAATTCTCAGAAAATGGACTTGAAATATATTCATGGTTCCAAGTTTTTGAAGTTGTAGAATCGGTTAAAGTCATCTCTTTCATGCGAACCTCGCTTTCTGGCTCTGTTCAAACGCCTGCATAATTTGGTCAGCAACTTTTCGCCTCTCGTCAGGAGAAGTTGCGAATACACCGCTCACATTTATGGTGATTTGTTGTGATGGCTGCGCATTAGTTTCTTTTAATACTTTAGTAAACGTATCTGCCATAATTTTTTGTGGCGTAACGATTTCTGGGTTAGCCTTAGCTCCTAAATATTCACCAGCGATAACAGGTGTAGCTGTAGTCAAAACGCCACCCTTTGCTAGTCTTGGAAGACTGAATCGCTGAATATTAGGTATATGTACATTAGGGATCTTATTTATGATACTTAAGGCTCCATTTAATAGATCTATAGGCTTGTTTATGACTCTCTCGATTTGCGCTATCAAGCCGTTTATCAAGCCTTTACCGATACTTACAACACCATTCCAAGCTTTAACTCCAATGTCTGCCGCCCAAGAACCAAAATTACCTAAAGAGTCCCGCATCGGCTTCCAGAATCGACCACCTCCAAAATCGAAGAAGTCAACAGTCGCTCGCCACATATCATCTAAGAATTTGCCGAACGTGTATTTTGCGTCATCTGCCTGTTGCTGATCGAGCGTCTTCAATTTATTATTTAATTCTTCTCTTTGTTTTTTCAGCTTCTCTAAGGTTTCTCCATTATTTGCAAGAATACCAGCATTTGTTTCGGCGTTATTAGATAATGCATCTTGTTTCTGTTGTTGAAGTGTCGCTAATTGTTCGTCGCGTCGCTCTTTGAGGCTTTCAATCTCATCTAGCTTAATCATATTCTGAACACTAGCTAAATCAGCACGATGCTTATCTTGAAATGCTAATTCAGTATTAAGCTGTTGTTGTAAGTCAGCAAGTTTCTGATCTCTCTTGAGTTTGTCTGCGTTATTTTCAGCGTTTAATTTCTCTTGATTTGCCGCAAATTGTGCATCATATAGTGCCTGCTCTTTGTCCAATGCGAATTGTAACTCAGTGAGCTTTTGAGCGTTATAAGAGTTATTAAAGTTTTGCAAAAACCTAATTTGATTTGTTAGAGCCTGAACCTTGCTTTCGTGCTCTCTGATTTCCTCGACTTGAGATTTTCTAAATGAGGCGGAGCGTTTGGCTATTTCAGCGTCATAGTTAGCATTTTCTTCGGCAATTTGCTTGGTTAGGTCTTTAATTGTGTCTTCGTGCTTGACGCGGATATCATTCAAGTCTCGGCTGTAATCTCGCCATATTTTAGCTGCTTGAGCTTCTAATTTGTCTAACTCCTTAGTAAGTTTTTTAGCAGACTTTGCTGCCTTATCCATACCTTTAGACGAACCGCCAGCAGATTTTTCCAATAACGCTATCTGAGCATCAACACTCGCCAATTGAGATTTCAGACTCTCAGCACTCTCTCCACTACCACCAGCCGCAGAACCAAGTATTCCAAACGCTTGTGCCGCCATCACCGCACCAGCAGCGATTGCAGACAGTAACGCTATAATTGGGTGGCTCATAAACGCAAACATCGCCGCTCGGGCTAATATGAATCCTTTTTGCAATACAAATAACCCACCAGCAACAAGCGCGAATGTTACGATTCCTGAGCCTGCAACCTGTATAACGCCGCTAAGCTGCGTTAGAAATGGTCCGATAGCTCCTGCCAATCCACCAACAGCGTTTAATATAGTCTCTATTCCTGCACCAACTCCAGCCAAAATTGTCCCAATGTTACTTGCTCCCAGACCTTGAATGAGGTTAGCCATGCCTCTAGTAATAGCAGTCTCCATGTTTGTAAATGAAGTCTGAAGACCGCCAGTAGCTTTTTTCACTGTTGAATCGAGCGATTCAATCCCTCCACCGCCATTGTGATCTAGTTCTATAAGCTTTTGAGTGAGTTGCTCGGCGGATAACTTGCCCTCACTGCCCATTTCTTTGAGCGCGCCCATGGTAATGCCCATCTCTTTTGCAATAGCCTGCAAAACAGGTGTCATGCCTGAGTTTAGCAAGGAGTTAAACGTTTGAGCCTGAACAGCTCCACGTCCAAAGTCTTGCGAAAGCTGAGTTATAGCATTGTCCACCATAGCACTTGAACCACCGTATGCTAGAATAGCGTCGTTTATAGCCTTAAATGCTTGCTCTCCAGCAACCATTGAACCAGAAACAGCGACAAGACGTTGCACGCCTCTTACGGCTTCATCAAGAGATGTAGGCAGTCCTCTGATATCTTCATTTAGCTGTTGCATTGAACGAGAGACTTGCTCGCCAGATTGTCCCATTGCTTGGAATACACGAGCGGCGTTATTCAGTGTGTCTACACGCCTTACAGCTGCGCCAATTGAATTTGTAACAAGTCCTATGGCTTTATCTAGAAGTAACATTGAAGCACCAGCACCCGCGCCTATCGCTAGATCTTTTTCTAAACCAGAACCCTCTTTTTTCAAGCCATTGAGCTTTGATTTCATAGAACCAATATCAGCATCTAGCTTATTTAAAGCTAGTCTAACATCATATGAAATCTCGCCAACGTTACTCATCAAATGCTATCTCCGACCTCTTCTTCAAATCTTTCTCTAACGCGCTAAAACCCTCTTTGGAAAACGCACCAGCAGTCGCATAATAAGTCGCCGATTGATTCTTGGCGGTCATTTGATTATGCACAGCGTCTGCGGCGTCAATTAGCATCAAAGCCTCGTCCAAAGTAAACGGAACGAGAACTTTCTCGAAACTGTCACCATTCTTCTCGAATGATTCAATATACCCACGCTTCACCGCCTCGACTGCACCCCAGCCAAGATATACACCCAGTTTAGCGATAATCCACATCTCAGGTGCGACTTTTGCTCCAGTAGCTTGTCGTGTAGTACGCTCCTTATATCGCTGCTCAACACGTGCCTTTTCTTCAGGAGTAAGTAGGTCTTTTAAGTTGACTACTGCCACTATTTACGCCTACTTTCTCGGTTAGAAAAAATGTCATTAAACAAATCCTGAATAGCTAAACTAGACAAGCTACCTAGCATTTCCATTGCTTTTTTAGAATCATCGAAACAGCCGGCATAGATCTCAATCTCTTTTTCTGCAAGCTCTTCACGCTCTGCCAAAAGCTTGTTACCGCGGTCTACTTTCTCAACAACACTCTTGTCGTTGTCTTTGATTTTTGACCTGTCAATCTTCTGAATTTCTGCCTGTAGTGCCATTAGCTCATTTATAGCTTTGACAGATAATCGTGTAATCTTATTAATCTCTAGGCTTTCATTCGAGCCTAACGGGCGTACTTTTAATACTCCGTATGGTTCACCGAAATCAACCTCTTTATAGCCTTGATATTTTGATAGATTTAATTTAATTGTCATATTATTTATCCTTTCACATATAATTTTGAGCTTTTATCGTGAGCATAGGGACTTTTCGGGCAGGATGTGGTAATGTATAAATGTCATACCAATTTAATAAAATAGGATTTGAGAATGAACAGACAAGAAGGGATGTTAGCCAGGGCTAGAGAACTTAAAGCCATGCTTAACGAGGGGATAATTACCAAGGAAGAGTTCGAGCAAGAGAAGAAAAAGTTATTATCTCAGAAAAATACAGTAGACAAACAAGATAAAGGCTCATCAAACATAGAAAATCTAGAACAGGAATTATTACGTAAAAACAGTAAACCAATAGAGAATGTGCTTGCTATAGCGGCAGTATTCTCTATGAGCTACATGAGCTTTTTATTTTGGGAAGGTTACCACAGAAGTGTATCATCTAATTTAGCAGAATCAGGAGCGACAAATGCCTCAAATCCGTCAGCCATAGCGTTTGGAATCGTATTATTCTGGTTTATACACTGGCTTGTATTCGTTATGTTTACCACCAATATGGCTCGAAAACGAGGACGGTCAATACCGCTCGCTATTTTAGGGGCATACTTCTTCGGACTTTTGTCAGTGTTCTATTATCTTTCAAAGGGAGATAGTACAGAACTAAAAGTGCTCAAAGAAGAGAAAGTGCGCAAGCAAATCAGATAACAAAATACCACTCAAACGAGTGGTATTTCTAGCAAACGAGCTTCTACTAATCAAGTGGCTTTACTGTCTGAGTTTGAGGGTCGTATTTACCCTTCTTATCTTTCAAACCTGGTCCATAGCGGAAGAAGCCCTTAGCTGTGCGGTTCATCTGGAATGTCAATTCTAGGGTTGAATCGTCTCCACTAGCTGAAAATGTAGTATCGAAGCTATCTGGTAGCGTTACGCTATATACGTGAACGTCAAAGTCGTCATTAGCTTCACATACTGGGTGAATATGTAGTGGAACGGTAGTTGCAGAACTTGCACAAGCTCCAGCACCCCAGGTTACACTACCAACTGTCTGTTTTGTGCCTGATGCTGCTTCATATAGTCCAGCGTAAACAGCCTTGACACTTTCTGGACCAGCCAAATAAAGAGTAAGTGTTACTTCTGATGTATCAGCTCGACCGCTTGGACGACGAATAGTACCACCTTGAGTTTCAGTTTCTGTTGTACCACCTTCATATTTAACGGCGATATCTCCCAACATATCTTGTGGGATTACTAGCTGACCTAAATAGACTTCTTTTGGTCCATTCTGCTTTGCTAGTGCTTTTTTGAACTCTTCTACGTTCATATTTCCTCCTTTTAGTTAACTCTTGCAAGCCCTGTTATTGCGTAAATCATTCTGCCCTGAGTATCCCTTTCAACAGATGTTGGCGTTGATATTGATTCGAAAACCACACAATCAAAGCCTTCGTCTGTGTAACTGGTCTCAGGTAGAGATATACTCACGCCGAGCTTATTAGATAGAAATTCAGATATTCTAGCCAATCTCTTGTATCCGTCCAAATCATCTTTCCCCCGTGAATAAAGTTCAAATGAATATGTAGGACGAACGCCTCTCGACTGGTTGCCGCCTATATCAGAGATATAAACGCCTTTCCTGTCGAGAGAGAGCTTATTCCAGAATAAATCTTTATCAATTTCACCGAATTCGTTATTTTCTAGATATTTAAGAAGCGACAGTGAAAATACTTTCATCGAAGACCTCCCTTAAAATCAACTTGTTTCTTTACGCTCTCGCCTGCTTTTTCTAGATAATTCAACGTTTGTGGGTGCTTTTTGTTTTCATAGTGGCGACGTTTTGCGTATGGAACATCACCGCCACCAAATACAACACTTGTAGTATCACCATTATCTACTAGTCGTACGCTCTGCTTCAGTGCTCCAGTATCAACTGGTGCTAGCATCTGCGCTCGTGACATTATAGCCTGAGCAATACCCTTTCTCTTGTTTTTAGCGTTCACTGCTTGAATTCTCTGCCAAGCGTCAATATTATTCTTGATCTTCATCATAGCCTCCATAGTCTGCGCGCTCCAGAGTTAGAGTGTAATGCTCTAATGTGTCTGTATCGAAATTCATGCCAGCAGTCGCACCTACAATTTGATAAGAAGCTCCATTGACTCTAACGCCATGACCTACAAACATGTTAGTACTTGTAAAGTCTATAAAATCGACAGGCTTTACGTGCAGTGTCGCGGTCGAATCAGTTGTTTGAATGTTGTTTGATGTCGTAATCCCACTACGCTGCTTAAAAACGCCAGATAAGCCCTTGCGGTGATTTATAAGGTCGCCACGCACCGTTCCTTTGGTAATCTCCAAAAAAATGTAAGGGGTCGACTTAAATACATCGAATACGGTCATTTCTTATCTCTCCTGAACGTAATGTGATTTGACTACATTGACTGTATTTATCAAGTATTGACTTATAGCTCTCAATAATCCTGTCGGTCTCGCTTGTCTTATCGTAAGTAATACTGAAGTCTTCGACCTTTTTAGAGGTAATCTTGTCACCTCCAGCAAGTTTTACAGCAAACAGTTCAGATATAACTTGAGCTAGTTCTTCGGGAATTACTTTCAAACCAAATCCACCATGAACAGTTATTACGTCAGTATGTTTTGTAGGCTTATTCAGTACTATGTTGTCACAAAGCTGACTAGCATTATCTCCTAGATAAGTAGCAAAGTCGACTGAATTAGAGTTCACTTTAACAGATTGAATTTCGGAACAAAGACCAATAAACACAGACCTCATCCCGTCTCTACCCTGAAAAGTTCGCTCTTCTTCTATATAGCCGACCTTACTACAAATCAACACTTCAAGCTTACTGATAGCTATTCGCAATAGGTTATCAAAGTTATCACTTTCAAATGGAGTTAGGGAGCGTCGTAAATAGCCCTCAACTTGTTCTTTAGTCAAATTGTATTGCATATCTCAACGCTCCCTTTCTATTAAGCTTTCTTCAAACCGATTGCTGATTTCAAGCCAGACAAGCCACCACCGATGTAAAGCTCTTGCAAGAACTCTTCCTCGTTGGTCTCAAGCTTAAAGTTAGTGAAGGCTTCTACAGAAGTATCACCAACTGTCTTGTACGCACCAAGCACAACAACATATGCGTCGTAGTCTGGGTCAGTTGCATCAGTGAACCATGTTGGCTCAATGATAGTAGCCGTGTCTAGTACGTCTTCAGCCTTTGCACCAATCTGGAACAAGTATTTACCATCAGCACCCTTTTCAAAGCGTGCACTTGTTGCAAAGCCTTTCTTAGCGATAAGAACAATCTCACCGTCAGTACGGATCATGTCCTTAGCTCGTGCTACAGCTTCAGCGCGGCTCATACCAGCTGCGATAGTCAACTCATCACCAAAGGTATTCTTTGCTTTTACATCTGACTTAATAGAAGTAAATGACGTAATCTTGCGCTTGTCGCTATCTTCACGACCATCACCGATAACCGCAGCACGCTCAACTTCGCGAATAATTCGGGTAGGCAATTCGTTCAGAACGTATTTCATCAATGCGCCTGTTGATTTGTTCTCACGGATAGTTTGCTTGTCGAGTACCAAGTACTTGTAAATCACACCAGCGCGAATTGTGCGGCTTTCAAAGTCAATAACTTGCTGATCTTTCTTCTCGCCCTTTTTGTGTCCGCCTGCACGGCTAGTGTCAGCTTCGACGTCGGCTTTGTCCCAGGTAACCTTGAATACATCTAGACCAGTCTTGTTCAATTTGCTGAAGATTTCACCTGATGTCACAGCGTCTTCAATAGCAGAAACAACTGGCTCTGGTAGTTTGAAAAACTCTTTATCGGTCAAGTTATTCTTAACCAAAACGTCTTGCCAAGCGCTCTTAACGTCGTTAAAAGTACGACCAGCGTTTGCCATCAATACTTGTGTAAAATCTCGCACTGATGCTTGAGTTTTTAGATAGTCATTAACAGTAGGGGTTGTCGTAACCTCTGCTTGCTCTTTTGGCTCGATGATTTGAGCCTTTGCGATTTCCTCGTTCATTTCGTTCTCCTCTTCTTTACCTGATTTATCTTCTACTGGCGTCTCAGGTGTGTCGTCAGCAGGTTCTTCGACCTTTTCGGTCTCTTCACTTTTCACTCGTGTAGCGATTGCCATAGCTGGTGCCAAGCATGCGTCTTTCACGATTGAGGTATAGCTAGCGGCAGCTTTCATAGCGTCAGACAAGCTTGTTTTCGCTTCCACTGCTTCGGTTGCAAACCCAAGTTCTACAGCTTCAGCGGCAGTCATCCACGTCTCAGCAGCCAACAGTTCTTCTATCTTTTCCTCAGATAGTCCTGTTCGGCTTGCATAAACTGGAATCATACTCTCGCAAGTCTTCTCTAACATCTCAACAGCTCGACCTAATTCGTCTGCATTTCCAGCTGCGATTGTCCACGGCTTGTGAACCATCATCATTGCACCAGGTAGCATAACGATTTCGTCGCCAGCCATTGCTATGAGAGACGCTATAGACGCGGCTAGTCCATCGACCTTCACTACAACACGTCCGTTATATTCACGGAGCATATTGTAAATCGATACACCAGCGAATACATCACCCCCAGGACTGTTAATCCTCACTGTAATGTCGCCTGTACGCGCAGCTAATTCCTCTTTGAAAAGTTTTGGCGTAACGTCGTCCTCGAGCCAACTCTCACTAGCAATAGTGCCATTGATAATTAACTCGTTTGAGGCTTCAGCTTTCGCCCACTTCCAGAATTTATCCATTAGCGTTCCTTTTTAAGGTTGTTATTCGGCGCTCAAATGAGCATTGCCTTAATTTCATTCTGAGGTGCTATCGTGAGTGCGTGGTGGCTTCTCATCTTCAGTGAAGACAAGCTGTTTTATCTTGTCAGAGCAGTCAGTCGCGAACAGAACTTTAATATTCAATTTCGCTTTACATTTAGAGTTTGGGCAGATTAGACCCTGTATAGCAGTAGAAGTAACAGCTTCAAACAAATATCTACCACAATACTTACAGTTTATCTTTATCATTGCTTAATCCTGAATTTCGGGCGACCACCACAATTAGGATGAATAGGTCCGCCAATATTTTCTTCATAATCATTTACCCATGTGCCGCTGTCTGTTTCTATTGCTTCGTTAAGCTTAATCATCGGTTGAGCAACAGGCTTCCAGATTCCCTCCAACGCTCTACATTCTGGGCAATGTGCGCCAACTGGATGATTTATAGTTTTCTCAATTTCTGCTCCTGTTTCAGCTTCGAGCTGTTTCATTGCCTCCACATCGCCAACACTCTCAGAGCGCTGTATTTCAGTGCGAGCTAATCGAGCAACTCTGTATTCGTCAGTATTCATGATATCTCTCAGTAAGTCTCTTGTCTGACTTTCGCTTAAATTATCAAGATGCGATCGCTCTAGCGTATCGTTGATGACCTTTTTGGTTTCATCATCATATGATTTAGCTACTCGTGTAAGATGTGAGCGGTAATCTGCTCTAGCAGTGTCAGACAGGACAAACTCGTCAGTACTTTCAGTGTCTAGCCCTGCGCTCTTAACCATGTCTAAACCTTTTTTGTATTGATCTGTGCCACTAGAGATAAGTAATAGAGTGATTAACGCTAACGAATCTTCTATAAAACGCTCTAACTTGTCGTCTTCAGCTTCGTTTTGAGTGCCAAGTTCTTGAATGGCTTGGTCAACACGGCTTTGCATAAAACTCTTCGCAATATTATACAGTTTGTCGTACTCAGAGGCTTCAGCTTTAAGCGCACCTACTGTGCGTGGATCTGGTGCTTTCTCTACTTCGCCGCCCTCGTCAACTTGAGGCTTGTCGTTTTCTATTTCAGTAGTGTTATTTTCACCCAGTTTGAGAAGTTTATAGTTCTGTGGTAGTTTGAGTGCGTCAATGACTGAATCTAGTTCATAGCCTTTATCAACCAGCTTTAATATAGTATCTGTGTTAGTTGCCATCACTTCTGCTTCAACCTTTTTACGGTCGGCAATCTCTGGTATTTCATAGTCAAAAGTAATAGCAACACCGATACCACCAGTAATCCTATTGAGTTCATGCGTTAAACGAGAGTAAATTTTAAGCGCTCGTGGATAAACAACACGCTTAGCAAAACCACGCTCGGAAACGTCAGCATTTGAGTACTTAGCTTGGTCGTCAACGCCTTTAATAATCTGACTAACACCATACGCCATGTCGATTCGCTTGTTTGCCTGCTCAAATACAGCTGCAAAATCAATATCTTTTTGAGATTGTGCATACGGTATCCACTGAATCTGTGCTTCAGCAGGTTTATTCGTTGTCGGGTCAATCGGACGATGAGAATACGTAACGTTACCATTTTTACCAGCTCCACGGTGTCGAGACTCCAACAGGTCAACCATATCATTATATTCACGGGCAGTACGAGCTGCAATGACAAACATACCAGCAGGAATCGCGTTATTCTCAAAGAAACCACGTTGGAAATCAGCAATATAATCGTCTAATGTAATCCATTGGGTAGCGGCTTCAGTTGGTGAGTATCCAGCGTATAAGTTACTTGGGTCAACACCTCCAGAGATTACAATGACTTGATCTTCAGCAAAAGTCTCAGCCCCTACTTGATAGTAAGTCTTATTGTCGCGGCGTGTAATACTTGGATGCTCTAAGAACGTGAATCCAGCAATGTTCTGACCTTTGAATCCATAATTCGTAGTCTTTACAGCTTTACCGTCCTCTTTTGCCCAAACTAGAATAAATGTATTTCGATTTACTAAAGTAGAAACAATAAGCTTCTCACTGAATGAAACGAAATCGTCTGCTTGATTAGGATGATAAAGAGCATTAAGAATTGGATTGTTCTGTACGGTCTTGCCATTCGAGTCGATGACTTTTGGCATGATAGTGATAAATTCATTAGCAATCGCTTGAATGTTTGGATAGGCGGAATCGTATTTACTTGCACAGTAACGGCTATACCAATCCCCTGTATTAAAATTAGCTAATGAAGAAATGCCCTCAACCTTTACTTGAGATTTTGGCTTAAAAAGTGACAATAAATTCATAATACTATTATCGTTACCTATCGTACGCCACCGTACTCTATCTGAGGGATAAACATCTCGGTAAGCCTATACCTGGCGGCATCTAAGGCGTGGTCATCACCGTCTTGTGGTACGTTCAGACTTTTACCTGACCTATCAGTCGCCCACATATATCTTAAATATTCTTTCTGTAGATTGGTTGAGTTCTTTGTGTATTTAATATTAAGCTCGATCATCTTATTCACACTCCATTGTCTATAAGTCTGTTTGACATCACCACTAGTCTTAGTCACTCCCTTAACCGTACAGCCCAGTTCTACAAGCTCAGCAATGTCTTTAGGTGCGGCACTATCTGCAACTCCCAGCACACCAGCCAGTCCTTCTCTATGAATAACCTCTGAGATATCCTTATTAAACAAACCTGTGCTGTAAAGCTTCTCATCAAGAATATATCCGTCAGCTTCTCGATAAACACAAACAAGCGCTGTTGGGTCATTCGTAAAGCCGAAGTCTAGTCCGTAACCTATTAGTTCAGCGTGCTCAGGGATCTCGTTGATAGATTGCCAGCCATGAAATACTAGACCTTCCAATTCACCAATCTGCCCCTCGCCATAGACTTTCCACCAGTTCTTATTAGAGCGACGCCTTTCGATTGTCGCAATGATACTATCTTCAAGAGCTTCATTGTCTTTATAGGTTACAATAACAAAATCAACATCATCACGTCCTACTAGTTCATGCGCCCAATATTCAGCCGTTGGGTTGTAATCAAGATAAATAAACTCACGTGTACGAACTTCTAGCTGATTGAATGCATCTTCTCTAATTAAGTTAGCCTCATTGATAAATAGTACATCTCGTTTAGGACCTCTAGCTTTGTCGTCATCAAGGGATACGAACTCAAACATCGTTCCATTAAATAAAGTAAATGTGTAATCTGATTTGTTCTCTTTGATTCTATAATACTGCCAATAATTGTTAGCTGTGAGTATATTCTTGAAGTCTCGCAATGCACCTCGCTTAAGATGAGGCAGGTTGATACTCGCGATGGTTATTATCTTGTCTGGGTTTTTCGTAGCATACTCAAGCAACAATAATAGTATAGCTATTGTCTTGCCAGCACTTGTACCACCTTGAACAATGCGGATACGTTTGTTGAGCCGCTTTATCTTATGATAAGTGGAGGTCTTGCCAAACACACTACTCTTTCTTTGATAAATCCTCTAGCGGTTTTGGCGCTTCAATATTAGTCTGCTCGATGGTTTGTTTTGGCGTGCCATAAACCTGGTTAATCATCGCCTCAATCTCTTTCCACTGAGCTTTTCTTATAGCTATAGCCAATTTACGCTCGAACAGACTCTTATTCTCGTCTTCAGCGACTTTACGCAGCTCTTCTTCTGTGAGCTTTATCATCTGCTCGAGTTTATATCGTGCTGTTTCTGTTTTCTTCCAGGCGCCATTATGTCTGCGTTCTGGGTGTGCTTCAAATCCTGGTGGCGTTGGAACTCCATTCCTACCAACCGACGGTTTGCGTTGCTTTCTAGGGGCTTCTGCTGTCATATCATTCCTCCTTATTGCCTACACAAGTCCCCACTCGGCAAACTTCTCAAAACCACCAACACCTTCAATGTACTTTCTAGCAATTTCAACTATTTCAGAATAGGGTAGCCCATCAACCATCTCGTCGCCTATAGCACAACTAATATTTACTACTTCGCCCGTCTGCTGAGCCTTCAGATATGCGTAAATGTTTACAGCCACATCCGCCTTGCTTAAATCCTTGCCATGTAAGCCGCCACCAGTTACGGCTTCGCCCATATCGCTTCCGAGCTTTCTATTTGTAGCACCAGTATCAACATCTAGTCCTCCAGTCCAGTCTCCAAGAGGATTTATGACTAGGTTTGTATATTGTGCCTGTAGCCGTTCTCTCAAATCTGCTGATGAGGCATGCGACTGGCAGACTATCAACCGACTGTCGTCGAGAATATACTTACCGTCAGTAGGATAATCATTAAATAACTTTTTAACAAGATTAGAGAGCTCTTTTACGACAGAGTTCGTTGGAATCCCCTTGAATATCCCATTATCGCCCGCACGCAACTTCTCATGTTGGTTACGCGCTAACTCAACATCTTGGGGTACGCTAATAACCTCCACGGATGAAATCTCTGACAATCTATATACAATACTATGGATACTTTCGTCGCTAATGTTAACACTCGATTCAATAACGATAAAAGCCTTTCTATGACCAATTAGAACTTCAACCGCAATCTTCGGGTTCTCTGCCTTCTGGTATGCTAGGTCGACTATTGCACCAGCTATTCTGTCTGCTACTTTGTCGGGGTGTGCAGGGTTTACTTTTTCAATCATACTATTCCTCTCTTTCATTTTTTACAATTCAATCTCTGGTGTAGCTTCCTCCCAGCCCTCCTCGGAGCCGGTAATTATCTTGTGCCACCGCTTTCTTACAACATCAACATAGGCTGGCTCTAATTCTGAAGCCACACAGGTTCTGTCTGTCTGTTCACAAGCAATCAGAGTTGATCCACTGCCTGCGAAAGGTTCATAAATAACATCTTTGGCTTTCGATATGGATAGGATAGCTTTCGCCATTAGCCCAACAGGCTTCATAGTTGGGTGGTCTTTACTTTTACTTGGGTTAGCAAAAAACCACACGTCAGACTGAGATCGCCCACCGTTCCATGCCCTGCGATCGTTGATATCTCCGTATATAGCCATTTCGGCGGCAGATTCGTCACCGCTTTCTGCGTCATACTTTCCATCCGATACATGATAGAGTATAGGCTCGAATTGGTGCTGGAAGTCTGACCCTCCAAGAGTGAACCTGTTCTTCACCCAAATAATATAACTCCTCCATACCAACCCAGCAAGCTCCAAGCTAACGCGAAAATCATCCAGTTTAAGAGGGGACATAAACGCCAATACCCCCCCCCGAAACATTACGGCTAATACTACTAGCTATGTCGTCTAAGAATTTACGAAAATCATCATCAGACATTTTGTCGTTGGCAATCTTCTTTCTGCGTCTACCTGCGCCCCCAGTATATCCAATTCCGTACGGAGGATCTGTTACGCACGCCGTAGCGGGACTTTCGAAAAATCTATCCATATCCATAAACGAACCACAGTATAAAATGTGTCGACCTAGACGATACGCTTTTCCAGCCTCAGAAACAGCAGGAGAATCATCTTCTACTGGCGGTGGAGTGTCTTCTGTGACATCTACATCGTTAAGTATGACAGGCAAGTCTAACCCCCACGTCTCCAGCTGCTCTCCATCCCACTCATTTGCTAACAAATCATAATCCCAATCACCGCCGCTGACATTGTCTTTAATGACAAATTCGCGCTGCTTCTCATCACTCCAGTCTACAATCTTTACAGGTATTGTTGTTAAGCCAGCCTCTTTAGCTGCACGATAGCGCATATTACCACCAAGTATCACCATGTCCTTATTCACGACAATTTCACGCGCCTCAATCATTTCTGGAAAATCTTTCAGAGATCGAACAAGCTTCTTGAATGCGTCGTCCTTAATAATTCTTGGATTATTTGGATTTGACTTGATTTTTGATAAGTTAACATATTGACGAGATATCTTTTCAGCCGTCATTTTATTACCTCCACTAAAATTATTACTAAACCTATTGCCGAAATCGGCTTCAACAAATAACTAAACTCAGTCATTGATAATATCCACATCAATACCGACGTCCACACGCCAGTACAAATCATGCACTCTAAAACACGCACTTTTCTATTAATCAATACTGATCGTAATTTACTAAATATATCAAACGGACCTGACGTAGCAGTCAATAAGTAAGCAAGAGCAAATCCAGCTAGAGCTATCATTCTTTATCTCCTGGTAATTTGCCTAACGGATAGGCTTTATTGTCAATAACGCAAAAAGGTTGTGGTAACTTCCAGGCAGCCGCTTCTTTATAAAAACTTTCACTTAGAGGTGTTCGGATGACTTGAACTACCTGCCCATTATTCATAGCGTACTCCTCAAGTCGTTCCATCTGCGCTTTGTAATGACCGCAACTTGCACATTCTTTTTGATAGACTTTAATAACTTTCGCCTTCATCGCACAAACCTCACTTTCCTATTAGTTAAATCAGGTAACCCTCTTGCTTTTTGAATAGCTAAATCGTATTTATTCGCCCTTTCGAAGACTTCCTGGATAGTTATTTTCTTTCGTTCCATTAGAAACCTACGAAAAGGAGAGAAACTGCGACTGTATGAAGTTCTGTCGTAGACAAACCAGCGATGAAATACATACACACATTCTCTATCGCATACATAAATAGCTTCATGACTGTAGAATATGACTGTTAAATTAGATACTTCGCGTATCGGTATGTAGTCTATTCTTCTAGTCACTTTCGCCACCTAGTAACTCCCAATTTGTTAAAGAAATAAAAAAACACGAGACAAGTAGTCCCGTGTTAATTTAATTATATTATTATATAGACAGATTGTCTATAGTTTACTGCAACATATCCATCTGTACCGCTTCATCTCCTGTAATGTGGTCTTTGACTTTAAGTACAGAATACTTCTTTGGTATATACATACGAAATTGCTCATCATACCTATTCTGGATACGCAGTTCTACCATAAGACGATCGCCTGCAGTAAAACCACATTCTCTATTGACAACAGCATCCAAGAAATCACTATCTTGGATATCTGCCTGTATTTTCTCTGTACCCTTAAAGAATGTCCATTTATTATTCGATTTATCTAATACTGGCTTTACTACCACAAGAGTAGCTGGTACTACTTCGTCCTCTGCATCTTTTGACTGAACAGTCATTTTTCGAGACAGAGGCTCAAACTCACTACGATCGACCTCTACGCTATCGTTAGACGATGAGTTAAACACCAACCCGTCCACTGAATCGTCTTTTGACGTCTTTGAGAATGTACTAGCCAAAGCGTCCTGAACTGTTTGATTCTCATTATAGATAACGTATGTCGGCTGATGGACAACCATAGAACCAAAGTTGTTTATAACCTGAACCTTGTTATCTTCTTGTTGGACAACTTTAGCATCACTTGTATCTCTCAAAGTCTTTTTAATTTTATACAACTCAATAATAGTGTTGATCGTAGATAAGATTTCTTGAGCAGTCTGAATAGCAATCGGACCGGCTGTGCATATAAATTCTATAACAGCTTCAAAACTTCCTTCTTTCTGTGCAACAATATTAAGCTGTATATCGGTACGATTATTAATCTTATAGTTAACTTCTTTTGCAATGATAGACAAAGAACGTAGCGTAGCGATATATGTGTCGACATCGATATCATGACTGCTTTTTTTGAAATCTACAGTTATACTTGGCATGTTTCCCTTTTTTGTTTTTATTATGTTTATGTTTTGATTATAACATATCATATTTCTCGTTTCACTCAAGTGCGTCTAATTTTGTTCTCCATATTTACTTCTCCTCCACTAATTCAGGGTTTTCGTGGATATTACCAGCGACTTCTAGTTGTGTTAATTCAAAGAGAGGCTCAACCACACCTGCACACTCACCTACAAATCCGCCCTCTGAAAACTTGACAGTCCAGTATTCAATAGGCTCGCCTGCGTCATCTACGAGAACGTCGCCTTCGTTGATTTTCGTACCGTTTCTGTCTTTTAATCCTGTATCTTGCTCGATAATAAGGTCGTCTATCTTAGCAAGCCTCTGGTCATTGAAAGGCTTCTCTATAATGACAGCTGCACAAATAGTTCCATCATAATCAAATTGCAACATCGAAACATTGCACATTTGTTTATATGGCTTGTACCAAGCCCTAACTTTTATTTCACGCATTAGTCTTCCTTTCTGTTATAGTTTCTTTCATTAAATCCATTGTTTCCTCTGTGTCGTCAATTAAGTCATAATACCAATCCTCAATGGTTTTTAACTTAAGATCTTTTATGACTTCAAAAATATCATTTGCTGCTTTTGCGTCGAGTACGGATTGATAACATTCAAGTCCATCATATTTTGTATGACCTCTGGCAATATTGAGTTGAGCAGCTTGAGTAAGAACTCTATACTCATACAACGTTTGATATATTTTATCTTTTGTTTTTTTATCGAGATTACCCAAATTCATAGCACGTCCTCCGCCTTGATAATTTCTGCTTCACCAGCGGAATCTGACTCTGACACATCTCTAACGTCATAGCCCCAAATCTCGTCAAAATCGACATTTACGAGGTTTTGTTCGTCTTGTACGCATTGCTCGGCGACTTGTTTTGCTTGCTCAAGACTGTCGGCTTTAATAAAGAGCTTTCCCATTATGATCTGCTCAATTTCTGCTTCATAAATCATTATCATCTTCTTTCTCTAATGGCTGTAATTGTTAATTACAAGCGTCAAAGAGCTCCTCTCCTTCTTCTTGACCTGGTCGTTTCGGCACAATTTCATCAACATCATCCATAATCATTAAACCTACCTCAGATGAATAGTAGCCGTTCTGTTCGCTACGTGCCTGCACCCATTTCGGTATACCGTGGACGTCTTTAATGCTAAACCCGTCACCTTTAATTTTTATGGCTTTTGCAAACTCTTTGGCGGTCATTGTCGGCAACTCAGTGCCTACAGGCAACTGTTCAAAGTCAAGATAGTTAATTTCGCAACAATTCTGCTCGTGGCAACCCATAAGGGTAAGCCCGTTATCAAACTTTAGCGTGTTCTCTTCAGATACGATTACTTTCATATTCCCTCCTTATTACCTTTACGCTGGTTACAATTTTTATGTGCTAACTGGCAGTTCTCAATTGTCGTCAAGCCTCCCTTGCTTACTGGTATGATGTGGTCAATCGTACAGTCTTTCATTGTTTCAATCGGTTTGTTGCAGAGCGAGCATATTGCTCCATTGCTGTTTATCAACTGTTTACGGATAAACTGCTTTGAGCGAGTTTCTTTTGTGCCGTAAACTCTGAGTGTTGATGTTTTATAATCACGTCCTTTAATCTTATGCTTCATTATTCTCACTCTTACATTCCATTGTCATAACTTTTCATATTTAATCTCCTCGACCGCAGAACTGGACGGGTATATAAGATGATAATTTGACAAGTGTTGAGTTTTTGATTTATCGAGAGTTACCTCATTACCAGCTTCTCTGCTGGGTCAAATGGTCTAGCCATCTAATTCGTACTTGTAAATTGTCTTATATACCCAATTGGCTATACAAGGTGATGATTTGCACATCTTCACTGCTCAAGTTGCAATGTCAGCAGTTACTTTTCTAGCTCTAATTACGGAACTTCGCGAGCTGCAACGCAAGGCTTAGTTTCAGGCTTTCGAGCCACTTATATAGCCAGTTGATAGCACCAAATGATAGTTGTTTCCATTTTTGTGTAGATATCTAAGTCTCAATGAAAATAAGATGAAAGTAAAAAGGTACGTTGGTGCTACCAGTTGAACAGACGATACACGTCGTATAGAAACCTAGTAATCATGACGACGTTCTACAGACCATATGGATGTACATATCATCTGTCCAGTTCTACGGTTGATTTTAATGTTCTAAACCAATTTCGACACTTGTCGAATATGGTTTTCAACGTTCTAAACCATTTTTCCCAAGTGGGGAAATTGGTTTCTACTGGGTACGATTTGTACCCGATTGCCCAGTTTATTGACATATGGCAGGTCAAGACTTAGCTCTTATACATATCTTCCATCGTTATAGGTCTTGCCACTATCTATATATGTTGCTATTTTTCTGACAACCTCTTCCAGACTTTCACCTTTAGCTTGGACAAAATGCTTATAGTCCTCGTTTTCGTCGTCTAGCTCTTCAAATCTAGCCCAATATTCAAAGCCTCCAAAAACCTTAATGCCACAAGATACAGCGAAATCACTGCTCATATGGTCTAGTAGATATTCCTCGATATAGTCGAGCCCTAAAATACCCATTTCGCAATCGATAGCTTTTAGTTCTAACGATACGTTCTCATTATGTTCTTTCAGGATGCTGTGTGTTTTGTTGAACAAGCTAATAGCGCTGAACTCTTTTCTATTAAAGGTAGAGCTCAACAGACCTTCCAATTGCTGATAAATGTGGTTGAGGGCAAATTGATATACATCTAGCCTTTCAAGCACCTCCTTGTCTGCATAAGTTTCACCATGAAAACTTAGCTCGCCAAGAACGTCATTCAATAATCTTTGTATATATGCGTTGTTATCTACGTCTTTAATTTGAGTCATATACTCAACCCTCCTCAACCCCAAAATAAATTAACCAATCTTCTCGGTTTTCTTCGATGGATTTTTCAGCTTCTTCTTTGGTTGCGTAGTGTACTAGTTCACCTCTGTCGCAACTGAATACTTTTGCACAGTCTAACATTCTGTTTTCATAATCAAAATACACAATCCAGCCGCCGTATTCACTCTCAAAAACTGGTTCAAAGTCCGAGGTTTTGCACAGTCTGACTTCGGCTAATCTACGTTCTTTGGCTTTTTCACATTCTTCTTCAGTAGGATAGATAAAACCTAGAGATAGACGTTCGTTGTCTATGTGATGGTCAGTCCAGACATCTGAACATACAACCCCACAATCATTAACGTAGAAGTACCAATCGTCATTTTTAGGCTTCCAGTGAATACTGTCTGTCGGCTCTTCGATTTCCTCGAACCACTCTGTGAGAATTTCTGGAAACTTTTCAAGAGTAACTCTGTGATATATCATCAAATTCAGACCAGTATCTGCAGTTTCTGGTTCTTCTGGCGTGCCAGCCATAAGGTTGCCCAGACTAGACACGTAAGCTAATTGCCCAGCTCTAAATGTTGGCAAATCTTTTAGAAGTCTATACTGTTTCATACTCATTTTTATAAATACCTTTTATCGTTATAAGTTTCGTCACTATTTATGTATGTCGCTATTTTTCTAATAACCTCTTCTAAGCTTTTGCCTATTGCATGCACATAATGTTTATAATCTCCTTTATTGTCAGGTTCTTCAAAGATAGCCAAATACTCAAGACCTATGAAAGTCTGAATGTTACAAGTTACAATGAGTTCGCTGTCTTTATTCTCTGTTATGTATTTCTCAATATCAGTAATATACTGTTCCATACTTATTCCTTAGCCAACTTAGGTCGCTCGCCTTCGATTCGACTGTCTAATATTTGATTGATTCGATGAATAATATGCTCTCGCTCGTTTAATTCTTCTAGTGCGCTGTCCTTCATTTCTAGAAGGTCGATGGTACTCATCTCATCTAGCGATTGATAGTCATCCTCATAATAAGGCTGTGTTACTTCTTTTTCCATTTTCTGACCTCCTCTTTAGTTTCTTTAGTCCATCGCTTGTCCCCGCATACAATTCGCTTCATCCATTCTTCATCTTGCTTAGCGATGTTGTATTCTGAGATTGCTACGAAAATTAGCAAGAACATGACAATTATTACCCAAATTAAGATAAACATTTACTCTCCTTTGTTTTTTAAGTCTTTAATTAAGATCTCCAACTCTCCGTCTGTCCATTTATAGGGTTTTTTCATACTTTCCAATAAATCAACGATATCTTCGCCATAAGTTTTAAGCATGAATCTTGTGTAACCAATCATGTTTCCTTCATCAAATCGATTACACGACCTACATTGAGCGTGTACGTTTCGCTCGTCATATCTGAGAGCCATCCATCTTCTATTTATGAAGTGTCCAGCGTCAGCCTGTTCAAATGGTTTTCTCTGACCACACGAACAACAAATAAAGAATCCGTCTTCAGAATCTCTCATTCTTATATATTTTGAGAAAATCCTATCAGCTTTTTGAATTAGTTTTCGACTTGCCAACTTTACCCTCGCATTCTCCAGACTCTGACAAATCTACCATTCATCAATGGTCTTTCACTTTTTCTCCAACCGACAGGTACAAAATCATCACATCTGAATATGTTGCCAGTTGTGTTCCTGTGGATGTATTCAGGGCGAGGACACTCTTTTAAGACATCTTCAATCGTGATGAGCGATTTATCCTCTAATAGTTTCTTAGCGGTTACACGAGCCTCTTCTAGCCACGCCTCCCGCTCTTTTTTGAACAAATCTTTGACGGTTACCATATTAGCTTGTCCTCTGTGATAAAACCATCTAAAGTTGTTATTTTACGGATAGTACCACTAGATTTCTTTCTAAAATCTCGAGCCTCTTTCCTTGTCGTAAAATTTCTGCTTAGCGTTTCGTTTTTGACGATGTACGTTGTGCAGTTGTTTACGTCTCTTAATCTCTGTGAAGTCATTCTCTTCCCCCCGATTCAATCTTCGTGAGATTACTAAATTGTTATCTATAAACGTCCACTTAAACTTCTTCATAAAACTGATGTCTGGGTCTACAATCCGTATCGTAAACCCATTGTCAGTTTCGAGAAGGTAGACTTTTTTTCTTCTCGTCATTTAACCTCCTAAAAAGGTATTTCGCTCAAATCGACAGGCTCGCTAAGGTCAATGTCTTCAGCAATATTTTCAGATTTACTCTTCAGCTTTGGCTCATATCCCCAGATATTTCGATCATATCGATATTTCTCGTCACCGTTATTATCTATATATGTCTCTTCTGTTTTTTGGATTGTGTACCAACAAGACTTTCCTGGCAATTTCTGGATTAGTTGAGACATTTCATATAGACTTTTCATAGATTTGAAAAAGTCACGAATCTTCTGTTTCTGCTCATCATCTTTTGCATTATGTACAAAAATCTTGCGGATTTTATCAACAGAAAAAGGCGTCGCCGCACCAGTAAACCATAATCGTGCATCGCCTTGTTCACCGTTTGTGCCTTGAACCTTCACATTCAGAAACACTTTATCATTTGCATTTTTTTCAAAAGTAGCTTCGGTAATTGTTACAGCGTGAACACCCTCAGTAAAATATGTCGACTCTTTCAAATCTTCCTCACTTAACTTCATATTCTTCAATTCTTCGTCCGTCATACCCCTTATCCTTTCCTTAGAACATTAATTTTTGGACTTCTTTTTCTACTAGCTCAAGAGTAGCGTTTTCTACCCGCTTTACTATTTCAATCTCTTCTTTATAGTCTTCTCGATTTAATTCAAAAATCTGTAATCCTAATTCTGGATTTGAGAACACGTCTGAGTAGATACAGAAGTAAAGCTTCTTCAATTTGTCATTTACTACAAAGTATTGAAGAATCTGCGGCTTATATTCAGAAGGTGGATGTTTTTCATAGTAAGCTTTGACTACTTTCCAACTATCTAAGCATTTGATTTCTACAGCTTCTGAGGCTTTCCCTGAATCGTCTACGATTTCGCCATCTGGTGAGCAAATCATATATTCGTTTTCTTCAGATTGCCAAACTCGACCAGGGATAATCTGCTTGCCAAGTTTTTCAGAAATCAGCTCCCTAGCTTCATCTTCTAGGATTTGACCTCTTAGCATAGCCGAATAAGTAGCACCATTTAATCTGTCTGCATAATCGTTCGGGTTGATTGGCTTTGCTATTCGCTGAGCAATTAGCTTATAGATTGAATCGTTTATTTGAACATTCGCATATAGTTCATTCAATTCATCTTCAGTAAGCATTGCTCGGATATTGTCCATTGTCAGATTTTTCGGAAACTCATAACCTTTACTTTCAGCGAATTCAACCAGCTCGGCTTTTGGTATATACCGAACCGATGAATAGTCTTTTGCCGATGAGCCTGAAATCCTGCCTTCGTGAAAATCCAACCATTCTTGACTTCTTTGTTCAAGGTCTAGGATTTTCATTTATCGCCTCCTAGCTTTGCCTTTACCTCATCCTTAACGCCGACAAGCTCACGTGATAGCTTTGGATTAGCTCTAAGAATCTTAGTATACTTCTCTTTTAATTCACCTAAAGTCTTACAAGCTCGTAAGACTTTTTCAGCGTTAGCTAAATCAGCAGACTCTTTGTCAGTTCTTTCTTTGAGTTTACGCTCAAGATTACCGTCGTCATCAGTATCGACAAGTAAATCAAGCATAGCTATGTATGAATATCGCTTCATGTAAGTAATGCCTGAGCCTTGCGTCTGAGGATTGTTAGGTGCGCTTTCAACTGGTGCAACATCTTCAAGCATCTCGCCACTTTCTAGGTGAATAAGCTTTGTCCTAATAGCCGTTTTAGTGTCAATATGGCTAATTGTTTGCTTAACCATCAATCCACATTTCTCTAAATCCTCTCGTGTTTCACTAACTACAATGTTGTAGTCTGCGTACTTGCTTTTGAAATACGGGTTTTCTTTTGAGGCTTTCACAAGTGGTGTTATTTTACGAAACTCTTGTAAGGCTTTATATAATTCACTCATCTATGCCTCCTTTCTATAAAAATCTTAAATATCTTCCATTTGTATAAACTGACCAAGCTTTATAACCTTGTGATTTCCACACGTGATAAGCACAGTCAATGTTTATTTCTGGGTTGTGCGAATCGCAAGCTTCTCGACCAGGTAAAATTCGTACCTGGAATAGAGAAACTGAATAGCCATATGTTCTTCCGTTTTGTGTAAAAGTCAGGCTTGTATCGCCTGTTGCGTTTTCATTACACGAACTCTCAGCTTGCATAATAGCTTTCATAATTCGCACGTCCCAATCGTATTTTTCAAGTAAAGGTTGAAACCTGTCGCAGCCGCCTACACCAACTTTCTCCATAGCTTTCTGAGGTGTAGGCGAGGCTTCAACCCTTGCGGCTGTTTGTGGTAGCAACGGTTGCCGCTTTTCCGTTGCTACTGTTTTGACACTTCGACTTTGACACTCTTGACGATTGTCGCAGCTTCAGCTTTGACTTGTTCAGTCTGATTCTTTTGATATTGCATTCCGCCGATAAAAGCGATGATTGCAGTAATTAAAATCGTAATGATGATAGTTTTGATAGCTTCAATATTAAGTTTTTTCATTTTTTTCTCCTTGTTTTGTTTTTTATTTTCTTTTAGGCTAGACATTGTATTAACTCCTCTCTAGCGCATATATTTACAACTTCGTCCTCAATTCCATCACAATCTGGATTTGGACAATAAAACTCAGGTTCGCCCTGACAGCCACACCATTCAGCTTCTTTACCAGAACAGCAAGGTTGAATTACTTCTAAGTTGTCGTGGTTGCAATACCACTCGTTATCAAAGAAATCAAAGCGATAACTTGCTCTAATTTGCTTTACGTTAATTTTCATATTTACTCTCAATCTGCCATTTGATATAATGGCTTTGTAGCCGCTCTTTTGAGCGGTTTTTGCTTTATACTGCCCACTTTTCAGCGCAGGTGTGGGAGACCTGTAGTGAGCAGCGCTGAGCGTTCGATAAAATAAACAAGAACTACAAAGTTGTAATAAACTTAACCCTCGAACGCCAGCTGAATTAAAAATGTGCTAGCGGCTATCAAACCGCTCGACGCTACCCACTAGACCAAATTGTTAAAATACTAACTTCTACACGTGTTACGCCTGAACCTTGAGCAATCTGTCACGCTTGTATAATTTTCGTCGTACGCTCTTTTACGGTGTCGCTTACGTAATCGTAATAGTACAGTTTGTTAATTCTGCACGAGATTATCAGACAGCCGATTGATAACCTCGTGGAAATTAAAAAACCACAGCGATTTGCTGTGGTTAAAACCCAAATTGTGGCGCCCCGAGTAGGATTCGAACCTACGACCTTAGGCTTAGAAGTCCTCTGCTCTATCCAACTGAGCTATCAGGGCGTATTCACATTATAACATCTTTCTGCTACAATAGTAAAAGCTTGCGGGTGTAGTACAGCGGTTAGTATGCAAGTTTTCCAAACTTGAGATGGGAGTTCGATTCTCCCCACCCGCACCAAGTTTGACAATTTCAATCCATAAAGGGCATCGATGGATCCATATATTTATACAGAAAAGCCAAAATACCAGCCGCATGACATTGAAGATGCGTCCGAATTTTATGATGTAATTGAACGAAGCAGCTTAACGCATCAATTATCCGAAAACCGACCATATGTCTATTGGACGATGGAAATTTATGATAAATCCAATGGCATTAAAGGCGGCGGCGGACTTGGAGTTTTGGCGGCGGACACGCGACGTGTAGCTGAAAAATTGGAAGTTCCATTCGTAGTGGTGACACCATTTTATCGTAGCGAATCACACCAGAAAATCACCGACCTCGCACAAGAAGAGTTTTCGGAATCCGTTTCACCTCAAGATTACGGATTTGAATATATTGACGAAGTTTTCGTAAGTTCAAACGGATTCCCAGATGCAAGCTTAAGCATTTTTAAGAAGACGCTCGGTTCAACGCAATTTGTTACAATTTCAGAACCGAACTTTGGGCAATTGTACGAAGGTGACGGATCTGGCGATCATAGACTATACCAAGAAGTAGCGCTGGGATTTGGTGGCTATAAAGCATTAAAACTCCTCGGTATTAAGCCGGCTGTTATTCAACTTAATGAAACTGCAACGATTTTTGCCGCATTGGCGCGGCTAGACGAGCTGTGCGCTAACGGAATGAATTTATACGAGGCCATCGTTTATGTTCGAAAACACACACTTTACACAAACCACACGCTTCTTCAAGCGGCCGAACCGGAATTCCATCGTTCGCAATTTGAAAAATTAGTTCTGCCAAATATAAAAAGTAATGCTGTGCGTTGCTGGCTAATGGAGCAATTCCGTAATGACAGATTGAGGCCGAATCTTTTGGCAATTGAACTTACTGAAGCGAAGAATGGCGTAAGTAAACTACACGCCCGTGTAGCAAATTTCCGCGACCGTAACAACGACAAAGTTAAATTTCAAGCCATTACCAATGGAATAGATCTTGAAACGTGGGTGTTGCCTGAAATATTGCAAACATATCGCGACCATGGCATTATCGATAAATTTGGATTGCCCACAAATGATTTTTCTGAAAAATTAAACTCGCTTAGTAGTGCGGATTTGAGGTATTTGAAAAAACTCGGTCGAAAGGAATTGAATCGAGTCCTATTAAGTCGCCAAGACCAGTACGGAAAATCCATACAAATCCCAGAAAATGCAATATTATTCGACTTCAAGCGAAGATTCGCCAATTACAAACGACCTTATATGCCGTTTGAAAACCCAGATTCATTGCGCCAAATTCTCATCAGCCACAACGCGCATTATATCCTGACAGGAAAAGTTCACCAAGGCGACGTGACGATGTATCAGAAATTGCTCGAAGTATTAAAATTGATTGATAACGATCCAGTTCTCAAGGAGCGTGTTCATTACATACAAGATTATGACGAAGAGCTGGGACGAGCGTTAGCAATCGGCTCGGATGCCTCGATAAATATTCCTATTGTCGGATTAGAGGCGTGCGGCACTTCATGGGAGAAAGACATCGCCAATTTGAAACTCCTCATCTCCACTAGTGACGGCGGCGTTGCTGATGTCCAGCCAATCGCTTGCCTGGAGGTTACCGGGAGAAACTATGAAGCTGAAGTTTCATCTCTGTACGTCAACATGCATAAAGCTGCCGCTATTTTGAAAAATGACCAATTGTTAGAAAAACACATCCGCCACCAATTAAGCAACTATTTGCCAATTATTTCTGGCGCCCGAATGATGAAAGATTATCTCAAATTTATTTTTCCAAAACCGCAAATTCAGCCTAAAAAAGAACCGCAGGTCAAGCGAATTCCTATTCAATAATCACTTCAATCTCAGCACCTAGCGAATTTAAGCGCGCCGCCAATTCCTCGTATCCACGATTAATTGAATATACGTCGCGAAGAATCGATACGCCTGGAGCGGCAAGCATTGCCAAAAGTATCACAACGGACGGACGAAGCGCTGGCGGAGCAACAACGTCGGCCGGCTTCCATCTTGTTGGACCAGTGATATAAACACGGTGTGGATCAACCAGCTCAATTTGTGCATTTAGTTTACTGAGCTCTGTAAAGTAAATTGCTCGGTTCTCGTAACTCCAGTCGTGAACCAACGTGCGACCCTCCGCCACCGTCGCGATAAGTCCCAAGAACGGCAAATTGTCCATATTAATTCCCGGAAACGGCAAGGCGTGAAGTTTATCCTTGGCGGCCTGGAGTTTGGAGCGCTGCAATTTAATATCAACCAAACGAGTTTGTCCATTATTAGCAAAATATTCCTTGCTGAGTTCAAATTTAAGACCCATTTCCGCCAATGTCGCTAGTTCAATTTCCAAGAATTCAATCGGCGCACGGCGAACGGTAATTTCCGAATCCGTCACCGCAGCCGCCGCAATAAAGCTCATCGCTTCAATCGGATCTTCGCTCGGATAATAGTCCAGATTTTTACTAATTCGTTTACGACCCGTGATTTTCAAGGTTGTCGTACCAATTCCCTCAATTTTCACGCCCAACTTCTTCAAGAAGAAGCAGACGTCTTGAACCATGTAGTTTGGGCTAGCGTTGCGGATGATGGTAGTGTTTGGTGACAACGCTGCAGCCATAATTATATTTTCCGTCACCGTATCGCCACGCTCCGTCAATAAAATCGTTCGATCACCAGAATTGACATCAGTTTTTGCGTGATAATAATCAGTCTCCGCCGTGACATTCATTCCAAAATGTCTCAAACCACTAAGGTGCGGCTCAACCGTGCGCTTCCCCAAATTACAGCCACCAGCAAACGGCAATTTGAAATCGTCATATTGATGCAGTAGCGGGCCAAGGAACATAATTACCGTCCTAGTTCTCTTCGCCGCAGCAATATCCATATCTTCAAGCCTCAAGCGCGCTGGCGGCACGATCTCAAGATCACTACCGTCCAACCAGCGAGTTTTAACGCCAATCGAGTTCAGAACCTCGATAATTCGGTTAACCTCTTCAATTCGCGCCACTTTCCTAAGCGTCGTTTTCCCCTTATTCAACAAACTCGCACAGAGAAGTCCCACTGCGGCGTTTTTACTAGTCTTAACTTGTATCTCACCAGACAATTTTTTGCCACCAGTTACCTTAAAATTCATTTTTCCAGAATGATTTACGGTCACGATATTGTTATTAAGCACCTCGCTAATTCGAGCAATCATATCAATACTAATATTCTGACCCCCGTTTTCAATGCGATTAATAGCGCTTTGCGACGTGCCAATCGCTTCAGCCAACTGAGTCTGAGTTAGTCCCTGTTTTTGACGATTTTCAGCGATTAGATTGCCGATTTTTTGAAGATACTTGTCTTTTATCATGCGTAAATTATATCACTAATGATATATATAAGCAATGATATAATAAGTATTAACGGAGGTTTAGTCATGAAAGACAAGCAAATTGAAGAACTTATAAAAGCAGAAAAAAAGCGCCAAACGGACGGACTGGAGCTAATTCCTAGTGAGAATTACGTTTCATCAGATGTGCTTCAGGCGCTCGGTAGCGTTTTCACTAATAAATATTCAGAAGGCTACCCTGGTCGACGTTATTACGGCGGACAAGAAAACACTGATCAAGTCGAGCAGCTGGCAATTGACCGCGCTAAGAAACTTTTCAAAGCAGATCACGCTAACGTCCAGCCACACTCTGGAGCGCAAGCTAATGAGGCGGTTTATTACGCTTGGTGCGAGCCTGGTGACACTATTCTGGCTATGGATTTAGCTCACGGCGGACATCTTACACACGGCGCTCCAGTTACTCGTAGCGCCAGAGAGTACAACTTCATTCGCTACGGCATAAAAAACATTGAAACTGGCGAAATTGATTATGAAGAAATTCGTCAATTGGCCCTAAAGCACAAACCAAAGATCATTTTGGCGGGATTTTCGGCATATCCACGAGAGCTAGATTACGAAAAATTTGCTGAAATTGGCAATGAAGTCGGCGCTATGCTAATGGCGGATATGAGCCACATTGCGGGACTAATCGTTAGTGGTGTTGCCAAAAACCCGTTCGACTATGGCTTTCATGTAATTACCACAACAACTCATAAAACTCTGCGTGGACCACGAGGCGGACTGATTCTTAGTCGAGGAATAGTTGGCAATCCACTGAAAAAACCAGAGAAAACTCTCGAAAATTTACCTACGTTGATTGATCGAGCGGTATTCCCTGGCACGCAAGGCGGACCGCACATGCACACCATCGCTGCAAAAGCCGTAGCATTTGGTGAAGCTTTACAGCCAGAGTTCAAAGATTACGCCGAGCAAATCGTTAAAAATGCAAAAAGGCTGGCGGAAGAATTACAAAAGCGCGGTTTTAAATTAGTAACTGGCGGCACCAGCAACCATTTAATTCTGGCAGATATTCACAACAGTTTTGGCATTGATGGCAAGGAAGCGGAAATCGCCATGGATAAAATTGGTCTGACACTGAATGCTAATGCGATTCCAGATGACCCCCTACCAAGATTCAGACCAAGCGGTATTCGCCTAGGCACGCCAGCCGTCACGACACGAGGCGCCAAAGAAGACGACATGGAAAAAATCGCGGAATGGATGAGGCGGTCAATAGATAATCGCGACAATGACGACGAGTTGGCTGAACTCCGTAAAGAAGTCGTAGAATTCTGCCATACTCTACGCGATATTTAATGTAAACCCGCACATAAAAAAACTCTGACATTAAGCCAGAGTTTTTTATTACCTATACCGAATTACGGAGCAGGAGTAGGACAGGTACCAATCTGTCGCTTTTCTTTTATGTTCTTGGAGAAGTTAAAGTAACTAACGTCCGCACCCGTACGGTTGCCTGTATCACCACATGGCTTATACTCAATAGTATTAGCCTCTTTAGGAGCACTATCTACGCTGCCAGAGTTTACAGTACTTGCATCCAAGTAGTATGGCTGGCCAGTCTGTGATTCAGAAGAAGTGCCGACTGTTTTATCTGTCAAATCCGACAGCTTTTCTGGATATTTACTATTAGCTGTATTGTATAGCTCAGCTTTCTTAGCAACAGCGTCAGCAGCGGATTTGGCAGCAGATGTCTTTGCCTGGTTCTGCAAACCGTTGTATGCAACCAAAGAAACAACTGTCAAAATTGCGATGATCACGATAACGATCAAAAGCTCAACTAGTGTAAAACCTTGATTTTTGATATTCTTTGTAGTCACGATAATGTGCCCCCTAAATTGTTAGTTTGATTTGTAACTTGATAATACTACAACGTTTTTAAAAGCGCAAGCGTTTTTAATATATATATCTACTCTGCACTGGACGCAAGAATAAAGATTCCGTTGGGCTGAACCTATTATTTTCACTACCTGAAGTTCCGTCACCAATCTGTCCATTATCATTCAATCCCCAACAGTAAGAGCGCTTGTCCGACATAATTGCACAGCCACGGTTTGCCCCAGCAGACAAACTCACTACACGCTCTGAAGCAGGAAGTCCATTTGGACCAACATTAACTGGCTGAGGAGTAAATGAATATTGAATGTCCGTCCTATTTGCTCCAAGTTGACCTAATCTGTTATCGCCCCAACAATAGACTTTCTTAGTACCAGCATCGTTTACCAAGGCGCAAGAATGAGCAATACCAACCTCAACCTGCAGCGCCACCCCAGGCAAACCACCAACTAACCTCGGCTCAATATGCTTTTTAGGAGTGCCACTCCCCGGAGATCCAGCCTGTCCGCGCCCAGCGCCGCCCCAGCAGTACACTCTACCCGCAGCAATAGCGCAGGTGTGAGTTACATAATCAGGAGAGCCCGACCAAGTGTATCCATCTTGAGATATATCAGTCACATCCTCCAAGTCCTTAACTCTGGTAGCATTACCATAGCCGCTATAATGCGGCACACCAATACCCAACTGCCCAAACCTAGCCTGCCCCCAACAGTAAGCTCTTTTTTCGGTGGTTATAACGCACATAGTTTCTGAACGAGATCCGCCAGTTGATAACTTAGTAGCATAATAATTATTAGGAAGCCTGTTGTAGCCGCCCGAATTAATACGCACTGGCGTTGCGCTGGACTTAGGACTGCCGGGGCTCCCGTAACCCAATTGACCTATATTATTACTACCCCAACAATACACCTTTCCTGCAGCAATGGCACACGAAACATCGCCGGTTCCTCCAATTGCACTGATATTATTTCCAGCAAAATCTGCAGCTAGCGCGCCAGTAGGCGGTTTAACCTCGACTGGAACACTAGAATATTTGCCGTCGCCAAAATCTCCATTACCTAGTTGTCCAAATTTATTATTACCCCAACAATATATCTTCCTGACAGAACTAAATTCAGTCAATACACAGCTATGAAATTGTGCCGCAAATATATCAATAATTTTCCCATTTCTCATATCACCCACAGAACGCACTTTCACGGGGACATTAGAACTAACAGTAGTTCCGTCACCCAATTGACCCATAGTATATTCATTACTTTCATACTTGTCATTATTGCCCCAACACCAAACATTATTCGACAATATAGCGCACGTACGATAAGTGCCGCTTACTGTGCGCGTTGCGTCAATATCAGCTGGCCAAGTAACTGATTTTTTTACAACAGCAGTATAAGTTTTTAAGACTGTGCCACTACCATTTGTTATTTCAACGCGACCCGTTGACGAAATTTGAGCGGTAGCGGCCGACAAGGCTGCACTTTTAGTTGACGCTTCCAAATTGCCAACTTCAAAAGTCGTTCTTAACTTGCTATTCTCAAATACATATCTATTACCAGGAAAAGCTACAGCACCCTTGCAATTAGTTTCTGGACGAAGCGGACCAATTCCACCAGAAACCGAACCCCATGATTGCTCAGCTCCATTAGAATCCAAGCAGGCGTTAGCATACGCCGTACCCGCCTCGCCAGCCTCTTGGGCTAACTTGTAATAATACTCTTCCTGAGAGTAGACGTATGACTGAGTCACAACCCTCATAGCTCCAGCCAAAAGAGCCAATATGAAAGTACTCATAAGTACAATTAACACCAAAGAATAGCCATTTTTTTGTCGAATCATAAGTTATTTATCTTTCGTATCATTAATGTTTGAGAATCGGAAACTTGTTTACTTGGTGATTGTATTGTTAAAGTAACCTCTACATTATCCGCGCCATCAAGAGCTTTCTTATCGCTATCTGGAGCGTCACTATTTTTGCTTATTAGCGTTTTTCCGTCATAGTAATTAATCTTAAATTCCGAAACTCCAGTCGCTAAAATCGAATCTTCACGAAGCTTCATGGCTCGATCTTTAAACTTATCAGCATCCGTAACATTCATACAAAAGTAACCCGCAGCAGATCCTGAGTATGGCGCTGGAGGATAACTGGAGAAATCAACTAAATCATTATATATAGTCCGTCGATGCAACTCTCCATTCTTCAAAAAATATACGACTATTTTTTTATACTTCGGCTGCTGAGTCTTATTTGCATTACAGTCGAACTTCGGAGTTCTTAGATACACAATCTCCCTAGAATCGGCGCCTCGTCCCATATTTGTAGCATATTGGAGTAGTATAAGTGAGTTCTTTTCGGGATCAGTAATGGCGCTACTTGAATACGGATTACTTCTATATCTCCATTCTCTAGGCGTCGCACTAGGGAAATTTTTATCGGTAGCAAACGTATCCTCTCCATCATAACTACTCACCTTAAAGCGCGAAGCTTGACGTACGTCAGTTTCAATTGCATCCATGGAATTGTGCATATTTCGGCTAATCTCAACTTTTGCCTTGCTGATAGACGCGCTTTGGTTTGCTGAAATTAACATCTGGCTAAATACGCCGACAACCATTGCAATGATAACCATCACCAGGGCTAGTTCTACTACAGTAAAACCATTCTCATTAGAACGCCACATACGTCGCATGTACCACCTTCTTTCCGCTACCCACGCCAGAGCTTGGCAGTCCATATTCTACGATAGACTCCACTTTAATCGGCATCCCCAAGCTAATTGTTCCATTCTTACATCCGTATGGCGCTGATGCATATACTTGTTGACTGACCACCCCAGGCAGCCCATCGACATTACCAGTAGTTCTTGTAACTTCATACCTAGTATTCGACGACGCCGTATTACACTTAAACCACGACGGGGCGGAATCATTCGCGTAACGACGCATATTATTATATGCCAGAAGACTTGCCTTGTTGTGCTGAGCATTCATGACTGATATTTGACTGACTTGTGCTTGCATGCTTAAAATAACAATCAGAAAAATACCAATTACAACCAAAGTTACCGCAACTTCGACAATAGTAAATCCATCGCTTTTTCCCACTAGTCGCGCCATATACTATTCACCCTTTTTTCCGACCCCGTCGAAAATTCCTTATATATAATGTTATATTTCGCACAAGTTGCCGCCGCCACGTCAGTTATAGGGCCAGAAGTCGGCTTCGTGCAATCTCCATCGTCTATATTTGCCGCCTCGTATAACAATTCGCCGTTACTACCGCCAGACCAATCACTACGATTACACTTGATCATCTCCTTTTTCAGAGAATCGCCTCCTACAATTGACGAAAAATTCCTAATTAAATCAGCACAAGAAGGATACTCGTGTCCAATAGAGCTTACGTTTTTATATTTGTAATATCGTTCCAACCTCAAAGACAACTCAGATACATCGGCTTTTTGCTCCTGATCTTTGGTTAAGTTCAAAAATCTTCCGCCACCAACAAAGGCTATACTAGCCAAAATCGCCACAACCACAATAACTACTGCCACTTCAACTATCGTATAGCCACCCGTCCCACGATTCATATCAATATTGTAGCGCAAATCCACAAAAAAGCATATGCTTATTATCGGGAAAGTTCTAGCGGCTCTTGCTCAATTTTTATACCAAACTTGTCAAAGACAATTTGCACAATTTCCTCACGAATCGCCGCCAAGTCATCATATCCCGTTGCCGAATCATTCACAAGCACCAACGCGTTCTTTTCGTAAACCCGCATGCCGTGACTGCGATAACCCCTTAAGCCAGCCTTATCTATCAACCAACCTGTCGGGATTTTATATCTTCCGTCAGACATTGCATAATTTGGAATGTCGCTATATTCTTTTTGCAATTCTTCCAATTTCCATTTTTCAACCAGCGCATTTTTGAAGAAAGAACCTGCACTTGGCAATTCCGCTGGGTCTGGTAATTTATCCGAACGAATGTTAAGAACCGCCACACGAATCACCGACAAGTTAACCTCACGAACATCATTTTCATCAATATATTTCTGCAAAGAAGCGTAGTATGGCGGTTTCGGCTCTGATTTATTTAGTCGCAAAGTAATATTCAGAATGCAATATCGCCCTTTTTCCTTATCGCGAAAAATGCTATTTCGATAAGAAAAGTCACATTCATCGGCAGAAATAGTTACGATTGTGTCGGTTTTTGAATCGTAAGCCTCCAGACTAATCAACGTATCGGCAATTTCTTGACCGTACGCCCCAACGTTCTGAACCGGCGCAGCTCCAGCCGTTCCAGGAATTCCCGACATAGCCTCAACTCCCTGAAGCCCAAGCCCAATAGCCTTCTCGACAACCTCGTCCCAGACTTCGCCCGCACCAATTTTCACATCAGTTGTTTCATCAGTTTCAGAGATAACCTCAAAGCCTTTGATCTTATTCAACAGTACGATTCCTTCAAAAATCTCATCGTGCGTAATCACATTACTGCCACCGCCCAACACAAAAATCGGCAAATTTTCCTTTCGGGCATTACGATATAGCGACACAACATCACCAGCAGAATCCGCTGTCGCCATATAGCGAGCCTCACCTCCCAATTTCATAGTTGTGTATTGTTTCAGTGATATATTAGTCATGACGTCCATGCATATAGTATATCATTTTACTCGACCGTCATCTATGATATAATAACTTCATACGCACCCGTAGCTCAGCGGATTAGAGTACTTGGCTTCGAACCAAGGGGTCGCAAGTTCGAATCTTGCCGGGTGTACCAAAATAGCTCGTCATTATGACGGGTTTTTTATTTATGATGATCATAAAAACACTAGTCGAGTGGCTGAGTTAGCTATTCAATGGCGGATTCTGAATTCCTGACGGCATTTGCGCAGATTGTGAACCTAAAATTTGGCGAATTTGATCAGCGGTGATAATTGTGGTCGAACCGGGCGCGACAGTTCCCGCCAGCATTTGCTTGGCGACAGTGTTCTCGACAGCACGCTGGACGACGCGACGCATCGGACGAGCTCCCAATCTTGGATCATAGCCAGCCTCGACCAACAATTTCTTACCTTCTTCCTCGACCGCAACTTGAATTTTTTGCGGCGCCAAAGTCTTATTGACTCCCGCCAAAATCAAATCAACAACCTGCAGCAGCTCCTCTTTTCCTAGCGGGCGGAACAAAACAATTTCATCAAAACGGTTCAAAAATTCTGGGCGGAATAAATTGGCATTAATCAACTCGTTAATAAATGTCTGCTCGAATTGTTCCAATTGATAGCCCCGCTCAATATATTCACGAATTCTATCCGCGCCAGCATTTGACGTCGCAATCACAATCGTATCGCGAAAACTAATCTCTCGGTTGTTTTCATCGCGAAGTATTCCTTCATCCAAAAGCTGCAAAAGCGTCGTCAAAACCTGAGGGTGAGCCTTTTCAATTTCATCCAAAAGCACGACAGAGAACGGGCGCTTCTGAACCTGAGCAGTCAAACTCCCTGGATCTCGCGCTCCATCCGCAATTAACCTAGCCACGTCATCCGGCCTGACAAATTCGTTCAAATCCAAGCGAATCATATTGCCTTCACCGCCAAAATAAACATCCGCCAAAGCTTTCGAAAGCTCCGTTTTACCAACACCAGTCGGGCCAAGAAATAGGAATGCGCCAATCGGTCGATTCTGATTTCTAACACCTGTACGCGCGCGGCGAATAGCGTCAGAAACAACTGTCACGGCTCGCGTTTGATTGATCATTCGCTGATGAATTAATGATTCCAAGTTTAACAATTTTTCCTTTTCGTCGCTCAAAGATGCTACCGAAATTTTTATACCAAGAGTTTTTTCAATCGCGTCGTCCACGGATTGCGCGGTCACTAGCCCGCCACTCGCATAACTTGCCGCCGCTTCTAAAATTTTCAACGCCTTACCTGGCATCACCAAATCTTGAACATAACGATCGCCAACACGATACGCCTCCGCCAGCGCCTGATACATATATGTCACTTTGTGCTGCGCCTCAAATAAAACCAATTGATCGCGCATAATTTTCATAGTTTCGGGTTCATTTGACGGCTGAATTGCAATTGTGTTCAAAGCGTGAGCAAGCTGTGGCTTAGTCTGGGAGATTTGCAAAAATCGCTGATCGTCCATCGTTAAAATCGTCCTAAGTCTGCCTGCCTCCAGAATTGGCAATAACACATTACTAAGATCAACCGAACCAACGCCTTCTTCGAAGAATAATTGCGCATTATCCAGACATAAAATCACGTTTTTCGACAGAAACGCCTCGTTCAAAATCATCGTGACTAGATTTTCCAATTCCCCGCGACCCGACGCCACACTAATCAACGACGACGCATCAAGCATAAAAACTTGCTGATACATCAGTGAGCTAGGAACGCCTCGATGTCCGTCAATCAGCATTTCCGCAAACGCCGACACAACAGTACTTTTTCCTGCACCGTCAGCACCAACCAGCGTAATATTCTGCCGCCCGCCAGAACTAAACGTTTTAAGCATCTGCCCCAGCGCCTCCTCGTGTGCAGCCAACTTAGTTGTAAACGCACCGCCAGATACACTGACGCTAATATTCTGAGCAAATCGACTCAACAGTGGCGTATAGCCAAAAGACCAATCCCTAGCAATTCCGCCCGTATTTAACGGCTTCTCTTTATATTGGTCAATCAGCGCCTTTATTCGCTCGTACCATCGAATAGCCTCCTCGATATCATGAAAATCGATCTTCATATTCGCCAGCAAAGAATCGTGCTGTGGCAATTGCTTTACTATCGCCGCCGCCAAAACCGCGCTAGTAATCTTCGGACTTTCCGTGCTCTGCCAAATTTCAATTGCTGCTTTCCAAATCTGCTCCGTTCGATTCGGATCGTCGACGGAAATATTGCGCAAGAAATTCGGCGTCAAACCCAGCCGCACTGCCAAAAATTGCTCGGCTCGCGTGCCTGTAATCGCCTCAGCAATATCAATCGGCGTCGGTCTGCGCGGCAATTTGCCCAAAACGTCCGCCGCCATCACATCGTCAATTGTCTTAGGATTTTTACTAATTTCTGCAGTCTTTAAGTCTTTTTCCCACCAAATCGACACCATAATCATTGGACCACTCAGACCAAATAATAGCCAGCCGATAGATCCATGTTCAATCAACGACCACAAACCAAGTAGCACCATCATAACGCCGACGGCTATCGCCACGATATGCCAAGCATTGCCAAACCTTACAGAAAATCGCGCTTTCTGAGATCGTAAACTGTTGTAATTAAATCTCGGCTCTATTTCCATACAGAAACTCCCATTTGCCATAAAATAATTCCGATAAACGGCATCAGCGGCAGCGCCAGCCACATAATAATTTCTACAATCATCCACAAAAATCGTAGCAATATCATCAATATTCCAATAATTACCACCATAGAGCGCACCACCGCGCCAATTACTCGCGAGAACATCTTGTCAAAAAACGCAGATAGCTGCACGGATAAGTCGCCACCAACCGGAGCGGCTGAAATCTGACGGAACGGATTGAATAAGGTTTTCAAAAGTAGTCCGACTGAGAAAAAATCCGCGGTTCGTAAAACTCCCAGAAAACTTTGTCGGATATATTGCAACAAGCCATTGCCATACCACCACTGAAAGATACCCACCAAAAACATATTGATATTGTAGCACATCGACCCGGCAGAGTATAATAGACAGTATGGCAAGACAGATGATTAGTACTATTATTGGCAAGAGCGTCAAGAAAGTCGCTAAATTACGCGGTGGCGGTTCAGCCTTGCCGGGTTTGGTGATTGAAAAAATTGACCCAAAATTTATTCAGAGAACGTTGGCGGATTTGCCGCAAGGCGTGGTGATTATCAGCGGAACGAATGGGAAAACGACGACGACAAAAATCGTCGTAGAGTTGCTGGAATCAGTCGGATTGAAAGTCTTCACCAATCGCACTGGTAGCAATTTTTCCCGAGGTGTGGCAGCGGCGCTACTTGATGAGGTTAATATTCGCGGCAAGCTGGACGCCGACATTGCAGTTCTGGAACTGGACGAGGCTTGGGCAGTTAAGTTTGTACAAATTGTTCGCCCGCGCTTTTCCCTACTTCTGAATGTTATGCGCGATCAATTGGACAGATTTGGAGAAATTGATAATACAGCCGCATTGCTCCAAAAAATAGCTGAGGCCACCAACGACACTGTCGTTCTCAATCGCGACGATCCGCGAATTTTTAAGATTAGCGAACATATTCAGGCTAAAAAAGCTTTCTTCGGTACAACCAGCGAATTACTTCAATTGATGCCAACGGACGACACTCTAAAATACGGAACCGCAGTCGCAAATCAAAGCGTGGCGGCTGATGTTTTATTGAAAAAAATTAACGCTCAACAGGCAACTTTTCAAATTGACAATAAAGAAATTGACGTAGATCTGCAACTCACTGGAGTTTACAATCTTCTCAATGCGGCGGCAGCGGTTGCCCTGGCTCGACAAATAGCGGGACCGGAAATTACCGATACGATTTTATCTGCGCTGGAAAACATAAAACCGGCGTTTGGTCGTGGCGAAACGATTTACCTGAATGGCACGCCAATTGAGCTTATTTTAGTGAAAAATCCAAGTGGCTTTCGGTTGGCACTTCTGTCGTTCGCCAAAAATAATAGTACTACGATGATCGCTGTTAATGACAATTACGCCGACGGACGAGATGTTAGTTGGTTCTGGGACGTCGATTTTTCACTATTGAAAAACGTAGCAATGATTAGTGGCGTGCGTGCTTACGATATGGCTTTGCGGCTTCAATATGACGACATTCCAATTGGGAAAATTGACACCAATATTTCGAAAGCCTTGGAAGATTTTATCAATACTAATCCCGATGAGCCAAAACAGATTTTTTGTAGCTACACAGCCATGACAGCGATTCGTCGCTTGCTGAGCGAAAAAACCGACGTGGAGGAAATATCATAATGAAAATAACAATTGCACAACTTTATCCGCGAGATATGAATCTTTATGGCGACTGGGGCAATACGCTAGTCCTGAAAAAACGACTAGAACGACGCGGCTTCGAAGTTGAGATTATCGATCACAATCCAGGCGATTCGACGGATTTTTCTAAAATTGATATTTTTGTTGGCGGCGGCGGACAAGATTCTGGACAGACGATTATCCAAAACGATCTTCTGGCACGAGCTGATGAACTGCGACAATTAGCAAAAGACGGCGTGCCGATGTTGATGATTTGCGGAATGTACCAATTATTTGGTCGATTTTTCCGAACGCTCAAGGGCGAGGAAATTGTTGGCGCTAATATTCTGCCGATTGAAACGATTGCTGGCGACGAGCGGATGATTGGTAACATTGTCATTAGAAGCCAGGAATTTGGAGATATCGTTGGCTATGAAAATCACAGCGGACAAACTTTCTTAGATAAGACCGCCAAACCTCTTGGGCAAGTTATTAAAGGCGCTGGCAATAATATGACCGACGCAAATGAAGGTGTTCGCTATAACAACATCATTGCCACTTACCTCCACGGCCCAATTTTGCCTAAAAACCCGCAAATTGCAGACTTTCTTATTGGCGAGGCGCTAGAGCGACGCGGCGTAAGTTCAGACTCGGGATTGGGAAAAATTGACGATACTTTAGCGAATAAAGCGAGAGAGATAGCGTTAAAATTATCCAGATAATTCATGAAAAAAATCCGTATATATCTTAAAAAGCTATATGCATTTCTTTATAAAATGCCTGGTTGGATTTGGCTAATTCCAATCTTAATTTTAGCCATCAACGTTCGACTTACCTATTTAACAAAAGCCGACATTTGGCACGACGAAGGATATACGGCAGCCATCATTCAGCAGCCAATCAGAGAAATTATCGCCATTACAACCACGGACGTCCACCCGCCACTTTATTACGTTATCATGCACGTTTGGCAATCGATTTTCGGCAATTCCGTAGCTTCGCTCAGAGGATTTAGTGTTACGTGCGGAGTTCTGACGATTGCCCTATTATTTCTATTACTCCAAAAACTTTTCTCTAAAAGAATTGCCGTATTTGGAAGTTTTTTAGCAGCACTAGGACCGTTCTTAATTCGCTATAGCGACGAAGCCCGAATGTATGCGCTGGCGGCACTTTTGGCTGTAGCAATGACATACGCATTTGTCGTGGCGGTCGAGCGCAAAAATAAGAAGTTTCGGTGGGCGCTATACGGAATTTTAGTAGCACTCGGTCTTTATACTCAGTATTTTCTAGCGTTAATGCTACCCGCGCATTTCGCATATATTTGGCTAAAACTTAGCGGAAATCGCACTGCCATAAAAAATATATTTAAGGACAAAAACGTTTGGCTTGCCGCAGGAACATGCTTTTTACTATTCCTCCCCTGGCTGCCAGTTATGATCTCTCAAACCAGCCGGGTAAGCGGCGGCTTCTGGATCCCCGAAGTCACTAAATTTACCATCCCGACGACATTATCAACGTTCTTAACTTACGACGACAGGATTGTCCGCTATTTTGGGCTACTACTGCCACCAATTATAGTCGCAATTTCATTCATCATAGCCAAAAAACATTCAAAATACCAAGCAGCAATTTGGATTTTAACAATTTGGTTGCTGCTGCCGATGATCATCGTTTACATACTTAGCCAGGGTCGACCAGTTTACTTAGATCGATACTTCACTTATTCGGCACCGGCGTTTTACGGCTTGATTGCGGTATTCATCGGGCTAATTTTCTCTAATAAAAAATGGTGGCCTATTGGAATATCTATCGTTCTGACATTATTTATCGGTCATTACATGTGGCATATCGGCGGTAAAAATATCGCAGAGCTGTCCTGGAATAATACCAGCACAGCCATGAATCATATAAATGAAAATATCCAGAGTAGTGATGCTATTATCTCTGGCGAAATCTACACTTATTTTCATACTTCCTATTACAACCGCACAAATAAAGAAATTATACTTCTGAAGCCGAAAGAAGAACTGGGTTGGGTTGGCGAATGGGGATTAATTAAAAAATTGAATACTCCAGAAATTAGTTCATTAGAATCAGTAAAAGCGTCGAGAATCTGGCTTATTCTTCGCGAAAAAACATATGACGAATATAAAAAACAAGTTCCACTCTATTGGCAATTAAAGCAAGAATTCCATGATGGCGATTTGATTATTGGACTATACGAAAATAAAAAATAACTGGTTAAACGCCAGTTATTTTAATACGTTGAATGATTTCAATTGGTCGGGGTGAAAGGACTCGAACCTTCGACCTCACGGTCCCAAACCGCGCGCGCTAGCCAACTGCGCCACACCCCGAAGATATCTCTATCATTCGTTCTGATCTATCTTAACATATATCACTAAATAAGTACAGGAAAATCCCATAAAACTTAAAAGAGATCACTAAAAATACAACAGCTAAGCATTCACGGCTTCAATCTCAACTGACAGCACTTCTTTTTTGATTGGCAAAGATTGACCGGGCTCGAACGTATAAACCAATAATTGACCAAACGGCATTTCTACATTCGCCATCTCGGCTTCTGGAACTTGGTCGAGATGTTTAATTAAAGCTCGAATAGAATTGCCGTGAGCCACCAATAAAATATTCTCACCATTCTGCAATTTCGGCAAAATCTCTTGCTCAAAATATGGAACAACCCGCGCATAAACATCTTTCAAAGTTTCGCCGCCCGGCACTGGATAATCCCAACCGCGTCGAATACCATTAAAAGCCTCTTCGCCAATTTCCGCTTTAACTTCCCATTTATTTTTTCCAGTCAAATCGCCATAATCACGCTCGTTTAACTCAGTTGCATGCGTTGTTGGTAGATTTTCGACACCACACCCTTCGAGTAGCGCCGCCAAAGTTTGTTGTGTGCGTTTTAATGATGAAGTGTAAGCTTCATTAAATGACAAGTCTCTCAATAAAGCACCTAATCGCACAGTGTCATTGTGACCTTTTTCCGTCAAATTAACATCCGTCCATCCAGTCCACTTACCGAGCAGATTCCACTCGCTCTCGCCATGCCGACTAATAACTAATATTCCCATTATTTCCCTCCAATCATCGGCGCAAAAAATTCTACAACTTCTTTTTTCACACCGTCATTATCAATAATTTTCGTATTTACGTAACCAAATTTATCAATTGCCCAAAATCTAATTGCCCAGAGCAGCGACATGTCTTCAAAATCAATCTCATTTTTGGCAATAAATTTACTAGCCACAATTTCCGATTCCTGCAATTTTATCTCAGAAAAAGCATCGTTTTCTAACTTTGTAAAAAACACAAATTGATGTGTCAAAAATTCATCAGAATGACGCGAAGCAACCATGGCAAGTTTCAGATCCTTAGGATCGACTTGAATATCAACTTCTTCTTTCACCTCGCGCACCGCCGCTTCCAGCGGAGATTCTCCAGCGTCAACAATGCCACCAGGCAGCGACCAATGGTCTTTATAGCCAGCCTTGACGATCAATAGTTCGCCCTGCTCATTTTCAATTAACACCGCCGCACTGGAAAAACGCCTATCCAAACTTGCCAACCAAGCCTGTCGCTCTTCATCTGTAAATTTCATTATTTAGCAAACTCAATTGCTCGCGTTTCGCGAATCACGTTAACCTTAATCGTGCCAGGATATTGCATTGTCGACTCAATTTTCGTCGCAATATCTCGCGCCAATTTAATCGCCGACAAATCATCGATCGTCTGAGGTTTTACAATCACACGAACTTCACGACCGGCAGAAATTGCATAAGCCTTATCAATTCCTTCAAAACTCGTAGCAACGTTTTCCAAATCGCGCATTCTCTCCGCAAAATTCTCAGCAGAAACGTTACGTGCACCTGGACGTGCAGCCGAAGCCGCATCGCAAACTCGAACAATAATCGCCTCTGGAGTTGTCGCTTCGATATCATCGTGGTGTGCTTCGATTGCGTGAACAATTCTCTCGTCCATACCATATTTACGAGCTAATTCCGCCCCAATATGATGGTGTTTACCCTCAATTTTATGCGACACCGCCTTGCCGACATCATGAAGAAGTGTAGCAATTTTCGTAATTCGTACGTCCGCACCAATTTCTTCAGCAATCATTCCAGCAATTTGCGCCATCTCTGTCGAATGCTTCAAAACGTTCTGCCCAAAGCTGGTACGAAACTTCAATTCACCAAGAAGCAGCAGCATCTCCTTCGGAATCCCAACCACACCAGTTTCGCGCATAGCATCTTCACCAGCTTGGCGAACTTCTTTTTCAATCTGCTTTTTAGCCTTAGCAACTACTTCTTCAATGCGTGCAGGATGAATACGACCGTCTTTCATTAGCATCTCAAGACTCAAGCGAGCCACTTGTCGACGAACAGGATCAAAACTCGACAAAATAATCATGCCGGGCGTATCATCAACCAAAATATCGACACCAGTTTCACGCTGCAGCGCCTGAATATTACGCCCCTCCTTACCAATAATTCGACCTTTCATCTCGTCATCAGTCAATTTGACAGCAGTCACCGTGCGTTCAGCAGTAACTTCACTGCTCATTCGTTCCATCGCGGTCACTAGGATCATTTGCGCCCGTTCTTCAGCGTCATCCATTGCGTCATGTTGTAATTTCGACACCAAACCGACCAAGTCTTGCCTAATGTCGCGCTCAGTCATCTGCATTAACTTATCGGCAGCGTCTTTTTTCTTCAATCCAGCGATTTTTTCAAGCTTTTCCTGCTGACGTGTGCGAATATCGCGAATTTCATTTTTAAGATTATCAACTTCATCCTCATGTGCGCGCAACTTTTCTGCTCGTCGATCAAGCTCTTCCAGCTTATTATCCAGAGTCTTCTCGCGATCCGCCAAGCGATTTTCGGTCTTTTGCCATTCCTTGCGACGTTCATTTTCAATCTTAAGCGCCTCATCCTTAGCCTTTAGGACAATATCGCTCGCCTTAGTTTTCGCATCCGCCAGATCTCGTTCAATCTGATTTTTACCGTTAATTTGACGAGTTCGCTGATATCCAATAAGACCAGCAGCGCCCGCACCAGCTCCAACAGCCGCGGCAATAATTACTTCTATCATTATCATTCCTTTCCGATCAGCCGCCCCTGAGTGTTCGTCTCAGGGAAAAATATCAACAGCCAATCAACTTCAAACTATCTAATTCGGCGAATCAAAAATCACAAACCGCCGTAATTTAATTATACACGGTTTTGACGGTTTGGGCGATAAAAATTATTTTCGCGGCGCAGTGATATTCGCAGCAGCACCGTACTCTGGCATAACAATTTTTTCATTCTCGCCAGAACGTAATTTATCCAGCGCCAAATCACGCCAATTGTCACCCATCGCACCAACAATAGGAATATTCAAACTGTCCGCCAGCGTATTCGCAACCGTCAAACCAATTCTCAGCCCCGTAAAACTTCCCGGTCCTTTCATCACGCCAATGCCGCTTATCAGATGCAAATCGCCAGTCTTTTCTTCCAAAAATTTCAACAAATTCCGCGCCAACGTTCGCCCAGCTTCCCATTCAAAATCCTGACGATTTTCTCCATTGACTATTGTCAAAAAACATGTTGATGTTGAAGTGTCCAATAAAATTATCACGCCATATTCTCCTTTATTTTTCCCAAAAGTTCATCAGATTTTTTGCCGCCAGGATAAAACTCCACAAGCCGCCCTTCTTCGCTAATCGCAGTAATTTTTATCACCAACCGATCACTCGGCAATGCATCGTCGACAGCGCCAGCCCATTCAACTACAACAACCGAATTAGAATCCACCACTTCGCGAATCTCCTCGCTCATAATTCCAGCATTTCCCAATCTATAAAAATCGTAATGCGCCAAACTCAGACCGCGAGGTGAATCGTACACGCGCGAAATCGTGAAAGTTGGACTCTGAACTGGCTCATTGATCTCTAAAGCTTGCGCAATTCCCTTCGTCAATGTAGTTTTCCCCGCGCCAATATCACCGACCAATTCCAGAACTTCCCCACCAGAAACAGCCCGACCAATTGCCGCGCCCAATTCTCGCATTTTCTCTTCACCAGAAATATTCACTCTTATATTATACTATGCTAGCTTTTTTTTGGCGATAATAGTACAATAACCATAAGAGTTATGCGTGTTTCAGACCAGACAATTGAGAGCATTCTGAAACAAGGTGGGGTTGTTGATGAGCCGCAGCTTGCTGATTTGAAATTGATCGCTGAACGGTCGAAGCAAACATTGCAAGAAACTGCTATTGAACAAAAAGTCATTTCTGAGGAAGATTTGACAAAGTTGATCGGCGATTATATCGGCGTGCCTTTCGTGCGAATTGAGCCAAAGGATATTCCCGAAGATATATTGAAACAAATTCCTGAACATATCGCACGCCAGTATAATGTTGTGCTTTTTGAGAAAAACGAGGACGACAGCTTGTCGCTTGCAATGGAAGACCCAGACGACGTGCAGGCGTTGAACTTTATTCAGAAAGAAATTGGCTACAACACTAAGGTTTTCCTAGCGACAAAAAGCAACATTTTGGACTGTTTGGAAAATTATCGCGGTAATATCAATGCCGAGCTTGACGAAGTTATTGCGGTGCAAAAAGACGTTTCTGCCGAAGACCAAAACGTTAGTCAAGATGATTTTGCGGAAAATTCACCAATTGCCCAAACCGTTAATTTGTTGCTGGAATATGCCATAAAATCCAACGCTTCCGACATTCACATTGAACCGCGCGAAGATTACGTTCAGGTTCGCTATCGAATTGACGGTGTTTTGAAAGAAGTTAACAAATTGCCACGAAACGTTCACGGCGCTTTGGTGAGCCGCATTAAAATTCTCTCCAATCTGAAAATTGACGAACGCCGCGTACCACAGGACGGCCGATTTAAGATAAAAGTTTCAGGAAAACAATACGCGCTTCGTGTGTCGACATTGCCAATTGCTGACGGCGAAAAAGTGGTTATGCGTATTTTGGACGAATCTAACCAGGCTGTTAAACTGGATCAGCTTGGCTATTGGGGTCTGTCGCTCGTAACTGTAAAAGACGCAATGGCTCAACCGAACGGAATGATCCTGGTGACTGGACCGACCGGATCAGGAAAATCGACCAGTTTGTTTAGCGTCTTGTCTGAACTCAATACTCCAGATGTCAATATTTCCACAATTGAAGACCCAGTGGAATATAAAATTCCAGGAGTCAATCAAACCCAGACCAATGCCAAGGCCGGGATGACTTTCGCTTCAGGGCTAAGAGCCCTACTTCGCCAAGACCCAAACATCATCATGGTCGGAGAAATTCGCGACGGCGAAACCGCAAACCTTGGTGTTCAAGCGGCGCTAACTGGACACTTGGTGTTCTCCACTCTACACACAAATAACGCTGCGACATGTTTGCCACGTCTACTGGATATGGGAATTGAGCCATTCTTGATCGCTTCAACCGTGAAGGCGGTGATTGGACAGCGACTAGTCAGGCGACTATGCATGAATTGCCGCCAAGAATACACTCCAAACGAAGAAGAAATAAAGTATATCACCGAGATGTTTAAGATAAACACCGAGTCGATTAAAAAAATTCACAATCTCGAAGAACAGGCTTTTGAGGATAAAATTGGTGGTGACACACCCATGGGGTCAACAGATTCAGGAATTGAACACTTATGGAGGCCGAACCCAGAAGGTTGTGACAAGTGTGGACATAACGGATTCAAGGGTCGCGTTGGCATTTACGAAGTCCTTGGCATTTCCATCCCTATCCAAAAAATGATTACCGCCAACGCCACCAGCAACGATATTCAAGATCAAGCGATTTCCGAAGGCATGGTGACAATGCAGATGGACGGACTTATTAAATCACTGCGCGGGATCACCACCGTGGACGAAGTCTTGAGGGCAACAAGGGAGTAACATTATGCCAATTTTTGAATATTTGCTTGTCAATAAAAAGAAAGAGACCGTCTCTTCAACGATTGAAGCGGCCGACAAACTATCTGCCATTAACAATTTGAGGTCACGCGGACAATTGATAAAAATTGAAGAAAAAGGCGCAAAAAAAGAGCTTAGTTTTTCTTTCGGCAAGAAAAAGAAAGGCGCCAAGACTGAAGAATTGGTGATGTTTACTCGCCAATTAAGCGCCATGGTTTCAGCTGGCGTCCCTATTCTTCGCTCCCTTAACTCTATGGCAAAACACGCCGAAAGCGCCAATTTCCGAGACACGATCAACGCTGTGATTAAAGACATTGAAGGCGGCATGTCTTTCGCGGATGCTCTGAGTAAACATCCAGAAACCTTCAATGATATTTACGTGAACATGGTTGCTGCGGGTGAAACTGGAGGTATTTTGGATGACATCTTAAAACGTCTAGCCCTACAACAAGAAAAAAACTCATCCATGAAGAAAAAAATTAAAGGCGCCATGACGTACCCAATTGTCCTTTTGATCATTACCATCATAGCATTCTTTATCCTGATGATTTTCATTATTCCGGTCATCGGTAAAACCATTAAAGATATGGGCGGACCTGACGCCAAATTGCCACTTCTTACTGAGATTATGCTCGGAATTAGCGATTTTGTAGTGTCGTTTTGGTATATAATCATTCCAATATTTGTCGGAAGTATTTGGCTATTGATTCGCTACATTAAAACCCCAAAAGGTCGCGTAAAATTTCACAATATCATCATCAAAGTTCCAGCTGTCGGTCCAATTGTTAAGAAGGTGGCAATCGCCCGCTTTACTCGAACCTTCTCCGCCCTTATCGGTGCGGGCGTGGCTGTACTCGAAGCGCTGGACGTAACTTCGCGCGCTGTCGGAAATGTCGCTTATGAAAAATCTCTAAAAGAAGCCACCAAGCGAGTCCAAAACGGTGAAGTCTTGTCAAAAATTATTACCGAACGAGATGATTTATATCCGCCGATTGTTGCGCAAATGTTATCTGTCGGCGAAGAAACCGGCCAAACCGACAAAGTTCTGGTTAAGGTTGCCGACTTTTACGAGGAAGAAGTTGACACCGCGATTGACGGCGTTAGCTCTATTATTGAGCCGGTGATGATTGTCGCAATGGGCGTCGTGATTGCCCTAGTCGCTGTCAGTGTCATGGGCCCAATTACAAGTATGGCGGGTCAAGTTAAGGAATAATAGTTTTTCAAAAAAGCTTATGCTATAATACTGACATATAGGTGGGAAAATAATAACGTGTCGAGCATATTTTATAGAAAAAAACCAATTATCGGTCTAGATATCAGCCGAACAAGCATAAAAGTAATGTCGATTGACAGAAATCGGATGCTGGTTCATGGATATGGATCGATTAACCTTGATTCTCAAAAAAGCGACGGAAATTCTACAGACAACACTGAATATTTGGCGCAGAATATCAAAACATTATTGAAGAGAAACGTCGTAGGACAAATTAATAGCAACCGCGTGGCGTTGGGCATACCAACCAACCGAACATTCTCGCGAACATTTAGCTTACCTGTGAAAGAAGAAAGCAATATTCGCAGTGCGGTAAATTTGGAAGCCGAACAATACATTCCAGCTCCGTTAGATTCTCTTTATTTGGACTATCGAATCATCAATCGCACGAAAGATGAACTCAGTGTACTAATGTGTGCTGCACCGAAGAAAATGATCGACAGCATGTTAGACGCCACAAAACAATGCGGTCTGGAAGTTGCAATAATTGAGCCGAATATCAGCGCAATCGCTAGACTTCTGAAGCGCACAGAAGAAGGAATGCTCCCTACTGTTATTGTCGACATAGGCACATCAACTACAGATATCGCAATTTTAGATTCTGATATACGCGTGACGGGCGGCTTAAATGTTGGCGGCTATTCACTCACCTTAAATTTAGCTAAAAAAATGAATGTACCGATTGAGACGGCTCATCAATTTAAGGTACTAAACGGATTAAATCCTGGACCAAGGCAAGCCAGAATCGCAGGAGCCTTGCACCCAAGTTTGGAAAAAATGACCAACGAAGTTAAGCGCGTTATGCGATATTACACAGACCGCTTCCCTAATGAGAAAAAAATCGAGCAAATTCTCATAGTTGGCGGCGGCGGTAATTTGCCAGGAATTGGTGATTTTTTCACAAACGAGCTATTAATGCCAGCACGCGTGGCAAGTCCGTGGCAAATGCTGAACTTCGATGGACTAGAGCAGCCGGCAAAACAGCTTCGTTCCCAGCTATCACCAGTTGCGGGACTAGCCTTAATCAAGCAGGAGGATATTTATGATTAACCTTCTCCCTCCTCAAGAAAAAAAGCAAATCAGCGCCGGACGAGTAAATGTCATCTTAAGACGATACTGCATCATATCATTGATATTTGCAGGTTTGCTATTCTTAACTATTGGTGGATTTTATCTATTCTTAGAAAATAGCCGCACCTCAGCTCAAGCCAACATCGACGAAGGAAATGCTAAGCTTGCTCAATACCAATCGACGCAAAAAGAAGTTAGCGAGTTTAAGAAAGACCTCGACTCAGCTAAGGCGATCATTAGCAACGAGGCCCATTACTCTACAATTATCCCAAAAATTGCACAGTACATCCCATCAGGCATGGTTTTGGATTCTCTGACACTAGACACTTCAGCGTTAGATAAACCATTGTCATTAACAGCTCTTGGAAAAAATAAAGATGACGCTATTCGAATAAAAACCAGCTTAGAAAAATCAGAAATATTTAGTGACGTTCACCTCGAGACTGTTGTTTATAGCGACGGCAGCCAATCGTCAGACAAACCTGCAGATTATCCAATCACTATAACAATTAGCGTCACACCAAAGCCAGAGGTCTTAAAACAATGAAAAAAGTTCTAAATGCCAGTATCGCGCGAATTGTCCTGTCGTTATTATTGCTCATAATATTATCAGCAATGGTAGGACTAGTTATTTTCGCCTATTCATTCTTAAGTAAAACATCAGAAGAAGTTGGAAAAATGCAAACAGAAGCAACTGCAGTTGATGCAAAAATACAAAGTTTGCTAGCATCGAAATCTCAGCTCGACCGCAATTCCGACACAGTTAAAAAGGCAAAGAATATCGTCTCAGAATCGAAACTTTATCAATATCAAAATCAGATTATTCAGGATTTAAATACCTACGCCGACCGCGCCGGCATTCCGATTAAAGCTTTCTCTTTCCAAAACGAACCAACAACTTCTGCTAAGACAGCGAAATCTAGCAAGCGGACACCCGCCAGCCCTGCTGGAGTGAAAAGCACTTTCGTATCAATTCAATTGGGAGATCATATAGATTACACGAAATTCCTACATTTCCTTAGTCTTATTGAAAAAAATGTCACCCGAATGCAGCTTTTAGGCGTGTCAATTTCCAGAGGTGCAAATAATCATGAAATATCAATCCAATCACTTGAAGTAAAGGTTTATACACGATGAGTCCATCAATATCAGAACAGCTCGAACCAATCGTAAAATCACTATCCAAATTCCTGTGGCGATTTCATGTGATAATATATAGCGTTGTCGTAATCGGAGGCGTAGCAATCGCGATATTTCTTTTGAGTGGACTTTTAGCAGTTCCTACCGAAGAACCACAAACCGCATCAATAAGTTTTGACAAAAAAACCATGAAAATTATTAAAGACTTTCGACCATCAACTTCAGCAAACGACTCATTTAGTCTGCCAGCTGGTCGCTCCAATCCGTTTGCCGAATAGAACGTAACCGTTTATAATATAGTTATGCTTATATCCGCAGATCGCTTCCTTGATATTCCCGTCATGAGTCTTCAGACGGGCTCCGAACTGGCGCGAACATCGCGAGAAATTATCAATCCGAAGAATTTGTCTATAATCGCATATGAGCTCGAGGGGCGACTTTTGGACCAACATCCTAGTTTACTTCGCGTTGACGATGTCAGAGAAATTGGGCCGCTCGGTATGATTATTGATTCAACCGATGAGATCATAGGCATTGATGATGTTATTGCTATAAAAGAAATTTATGAAATCAATTTTGCATTAAAAGACAAGTTGGTTATTGATGAAAAAAATAAGAAAATCGGAAAAGTTATCGGATACACGTTGGCGGCTGGGAATTTTATTATACAACAGCTCCGAATTCGGCGACCGTTCTTGAAAAGTTTTGGCGACACAGAGCTACTTATTCATCGTTCTCAGATTATAAAAGTAACCGATGATAAAATTGTTGTAAAATCAGCAACTATCTCGCACGTAGCCGAAAAAACACCTATTCCGCAGATAAATTCATACGAAAATCCATTCCGCAAGCAGCCTCGTCCACAACCAGAATCTACAAAAGTTGATTAATCTTTTGGGTTTTCAAGAGCCTTCTTAATGTCGTCGTAAGAAAAACCCTGCCTAGCCAAATATTGCATAAGCTTCTGCTGATCGCTATATCGATAACGTTTTTTCGCAATAATCTTCCGCAATTCCTCGTCATCAGAGCGAATATTCTCTTTAACTAACGACTCAATCGTTGTATTATCAATTCCCTTTTGCGCCAACTCCAGCTTCAAGCGACGAATACTGGCACCTTTTTTCATGAACCGCTGCTCAAACCAAAATCGAGCAAATTTTTCATCGTCCAAATATTTTTTCTCAATAAGACGACCTAAGACGCACTCAGTAATCTCCGGCTTCACTCCGGGACGTTCAATAATTTTTCCAGTTTTCGCTGAACGTCGACGAGTGGCTAGTGTTTTCCGACGCAGATAATCGCGCACTTCTTTGATGGCTCGCGGACGCATTAAGCAGTACTCTATAGACCTAGCATACAACTTGCCAAACTGGCTATCGTCTTCTAGCTTCGAAATTTCCTCTTCCGTATATTCGCGACCAATCTTAATGCCTAGTTCGCCGACCTGAAATACGTCCAAGCTAAAACGATATTTCCCGTCAACACTTACATTGACACGATTTTTATCACGAGCCTGAAGAGAAATATCAGTGATTTTCATCTATTTTTGAATTAGCTTTCCGCTTCCTTCACTTTATCACGTACTTTCTGATCAATTTCCGCCAAAACCTCAGGATTTTCCTTCAAATAAGTCTTCGTCTTGTCACGCCCTTGACCAATCGTTTCGCCGTTATATTTATAAAACGCACCCGACTTTTCAACTATACCGTGCGTTGCCGCCAAGTCCAGAATATCGCCAGTTTTACTAATTCCCTCGTTGTACATAATGTCAAATTCAGCCACGCGGAACGGCGGTGCGATCTTATTTTTCACGACCTTAATTTTCGTGCGGTTACCAATAATATCATCGCCGACTTTGATTTGACCAATTCGACGAATATCAATTCGCTGCGATGCGTAAAATTTCAACGCATTGCCGCCAGTTGTCGTTTCAGGATTACCAAACATCACGCCAATTTTCATACGAATCTGATTGATAAAGATCACCGTGGCTTTTGATTTATTGATAATTCCCGTCAATTTACGTAGAGCCTGACTCATCAATCGAGCCTGAAGACCCATATGAGAATCGCCCATATCGCCATCAATTTCAGCCTGTGGCGTCAAGGCAGCCACCGAGTCAACTATCACCAAATCCACCGCATTCGAACGAACCAACGTCTCCGTAATTTCCAATGCTTGCTCGCCGTTATCTGGCTGAGAAACCAACAAATTTTCCGTGTCCACACCCAGACGCTTAGCGTATGCTGGATCGAGAGCGTGCTCGGCGTCAATAAACGCTGCCGTTCCGCCCTGCTTCTGAATTTCTGCAATAGCGTGAAGCGTCAATGTTGTCTTACCCGAACTTTCTGGACCATAGATTTCTATGATACGACCTTTTGGATATCCGCCACCGAGCGCCAAATCCAAACTCAAAGCACCAGAAGGAATTACTTCAACATCGACTTTATGAGCCTCGCCCAATTTCATAATTGATCCGTCGCCAAACTGCTTGGTGATTTGATCCATTGCTAGACCAAGCGCCTTAAGCTTACCTTCATCAACTTTTTTATCCGATGCCTGACTTGACTTTTCTGGATTTACTGTTTTACTGTCTGATTTTGCCATAGCATTCCCTCCTTAGTTACTTCCTTTATTATACCGATTTGTCGCAAGATTTGCTATAATTACATTCATGAATAAGCGAAACGGTTTCACTATTATTGAACTTTTGGTTGTAGCAACTTTCTTGATTATCATCGCAATCTTAGGTTTCTCACAATATACAAAATTGACCAACGAATCAAACAATGCCAAAAAACGCACCGCGATTAACGCCATGCATTACAGCCTGGAAGAAGGTTTTTACGTTAAAAATGGCTATTACCCAGAGAAGTTAGAAGAAGGCACGCTTCCGACTATGGATCCCGCGTTGTTAAAAGATCCACAAGGTAAGAAAATTGGCGAAAAAGACAGCAGTTATCGTTATGAATCTTCAAATTGTAATGACGGAAAATGTAAGTCGTACAAACTTGTCGCGACGCTTGTCGATGAAGATGACTATATAAAAGAAAGTCGCCACAAATAGTTAGCTAATCATCACAAACAGGACGGCCATTCTTAAAGTCTTCAATGGCATTATTGATTATCGCAATTTGCTTGCGTGGATTTGCCACAAAATGGAATATGTATGTCGTTTCTTCACCCTCGGTGCTGAGGCGAATTGTGCCGTAATTGAAAAGAGTCTGAATAATTCCTGATTGACGGAAGCTTGCATCTTCAATACTGCCCAAGCTCACCGTTTGCTCGTGCCTATAAAATAAACTACCTTGGATTTCCTGAATCACACTTTCGTTGGTCATGTAAAAATGATTCTGCAAATATATCCACAAGGACACCGCACCACCAAGCGCCACTAGCCCAATAAGCAACATCGCCACGCCAAACACATCAGTCAGCGAAGGCATCGGCGAGATAATTGCGTCACGAGCAATTGACGGATAAAACATCACAAACACCATGATCATCACCACCAAGAAAACCGAAATTCCTGTTGGAATAAGCATACCAATTGGATGGCGTTTAATATCCAAAATAATATATTCGCCTTCGCTCAAATTGAGATTCGGGTATTGCTGAACTGATTTTTCATGCTTTTGTTTCAAGTCATCACTAATAGTAAACGGCTTCGGGTCAATATCCCTGGCAACATGGACAACTTGCGGTTCATTAGCATATTGACTACGCAATCGCGGATCAAAATTCTCCCCATCAATAATTTCTGGTCTTGCCGTCACATAAGAATTCGTCTGCGCCACAACCGGAGCCGGACGACCAGTCTGTGACGGATGATGGTACAGTGGTCGACCATCAGCATCGTATGCAACGGGCTGCGTTAAATCTTCTGACGAGGATGTTTGTGGATTCATGCCTATATTATAACACGACAGAACTTAAGATAGCCTTGTTTTTACTGTCGATACCCAGTTAAGCTTGCTAGCTCTATCTAAATCACAAAGATTCAAGGAACGCGATAACTATCTTCCCAAATGTCGCTTTGCCTTAATTGTCACTCGACGACCACGCGGTGTACGCTCAATAAAACCAATTTGTAGCAAATATGGTTCATAAAAATCCTCAATTGTTGTCGCCTCATCACCGGTCAACGCCGCAATTGTCGTTAGTCCAACAGGATTATCGCCATAATTTTCCAGAATCGACTGTAATAAATTACGGTCAGCCGGATCCAAGCCCAACTCATCCACTTCCAGCATCTCCAAAGCGTTGGTTGTAGTTTTTACATCAATTATTCCGTCGCCATTAACGTCGGCGTAGTCACGAACTCGCTTAAGAAGCCTGTTGGCAATACGTGGCGTCAAGCGCGCTCGCGTCGACAATAGATTCGCCGCTTCACTTCGAATTGACGATTCCAAAATCTTCGCACTACGCGTCACAATTTTCGCAATATCCTCTGGCGTGTAAAATTCCAAACGATAAATATGCCCGAACCTATCACGCAAAGGTGCCGCCAAACTTCCAGTTCGCGTTGTCGCGCCAATCACCGTAAATCGCGGCAAATCCAATCGAATTGATCGCGCTGCCGGACCTTTTCCAATCACAATATCCAGCTTAAAATCTTCCATTGCGGAATATAAAATTTCCTCAACCGACCGACCTAACCGATGAATCTCATCGATAAACAGAATATCACCGTCCGACAAATTAGTTAGAATTGACGCCAAATCACCCGCTTTTTCAATAGCCGGACCACTAGTAATCCGCAAATTCGTGCCCATTTCATTAGCAATCACTGTCGCCATAGTTGTTTTACCAAGCCCCGGCGGACCATATAATAATACGTGATCCAACGGTTCACCGCGCTTTTTAGCCGCATCAATCGCCAAGCGCAAATTACGTTTTAATCTTTCCTGACCAACATACTCAGAAAAGCTCTGCGGACGCAGACTCACCTCAATTCGCTGCTCTTCAGAATCATCATCATGCGAACTTGTATCAACTATTCTTTCAATTGCCATACACTAATTATATCATTTGTAGTACAATAGGGGTGTCTACATCTAGAACCAGGCGTTTTGAGCGCATTGTTTACGTGCATAATGGGCAGCCGTTATCGAGCGTAAACTTGCGTTCTAGGTGTAGACAGCCAAATTTAACGGCTGTCCTTTTTGTTGGACGGCACATCTCATAGGAGGGGATGATGAACACAAGCGAGAAAAAACCAATTTTTAAGAAGGTGTGGTTTTGGATAATTATTGTTATTATTGTGATTGGAGTATCCAGCGCATCGCAACAGAACAAAGCCACTGTCGTCAATACAAACAATAATAACGCTACTTCGGAAAATAAACCAACCGAAAAAACTACTTTCAAAGTTGGTGAAACTATCGCTTTCGACGGCAAGGAGGTGACTGTTAAATCAATTGATCGCAATTGGGATTCTGGTAACCAGTTCATTAAAGCCAGTGACGGCAAAGAATATGTTAAAGCAAATGTTTCAATCGTCAACAAATCAAATAGCGAGCTATCATTTAATACGTTCGACTGGAAAATAGAAGATGCGAATGGTGCCATTGAAGGGCCAAGCGGCACAGCCTTCACTGCAAGCGACAACCTAGGGTCTGGCGACCTAGCAGTCAACGGCAAAAAAGAGGGTTCTGTTATTTTTGAGGTTGCAAAAGATTCAAAAATTAAAATTCATTACCAGCCTTCATTTTGGTCAAATAAAAAAATTACCATTGAGCCGTAAGAAAACTAATTATCATTACGAGGACGCTATTGCTTTTAGCGTCCTTTTCTATATTTACTATCGCTTCAACGCCTCAGTCACTCGCTGAGCTGTTGGTAAATTGACATCAACGTTTTCGAGTGCCTTAGTTGCATCTGCTAACGTATAACCCAAAGCCATCAACGCCTCCAAAGCTTCATCGGAAGTGTTTAATTCAGTCTGTAACGGAGCTTCCGTTCGGCCGTAATGAGTCGGTAAACCAACTTTATCGCTCAGATCAACCACTACTCGCTCGGCGGTTTTTTTGCCGACGCCAGTAGCCTTTTGTACAAAGCCGCTGTCAGCATTAGCAATAGCGTTGCGCACTTGCTCGGCATCACCCAAGCTCAAAATAGCCAGCGCCGCCTTTGGGCCAACCCCCTGAACCGTGATTAGCATTTCAAACAGTTTTTTTGCCGCCAGGCTAGAAAACCCGAACAACTCCTCAGATTGTTCGCGCACGTGATGATAAGTATAAAATTTTACTTCTTGATCTAATGTTACTGCATCAAAATCGTTAGTCGCCACACTGACTTCATATCCAACTCCATGCACGTCAATAACCAACGAGCCATTAAACTTCTCAGCAACTTTTCCAAAAACATGTGCAATCATATTTCAATTATACCCGATTCATCGCCGCGTGTGTAATTGCTGCAGCCAAAGCGTCCGCGCAGTCATCCGGCTTCGGAACATCTTTCAAACCCAAATTAAGGCGCACCATTTCCTGAACCTGCTTTTTATCAGCCTTGCCATAGCCAGTCAAAGTTTGTTTTATTTGCAACGGTGTATATTCAGCAATCGGCATTCCGGCTTTTCGCCCAGTCAACATCGCCACACCGCGCGCCTCCGCTACAGAAATCGCCGTCGTAACATTGCGCGCAAAAAATAGCTTTTCAATCGACATAACATCAGGATTTGTTTCGGCAATAATCTCTGTTAGACTATCAAAAATATCTTCAAGCCTTTCGTCAATTGGCGTATGTGCCGGCGTCGTCACAACTCCCGCAGTGACCATCTTGAACTTGCCACGAGAAAAATCAATCACACCAAACCCTAAAATCCCCGTTCCCGGGTCAATCCCGATAATTCTCATATCTTTATTATAGCAATTATTTGCCGTTAGCAGATTTAATGCTTTCGCGGATTTTTCGTACAAATTGCGAAATTTCCCATCGCCATTGCCATACGCCGTAACCGACGGCCAGTAAGCTCACGCCACCAAACACCCACCAACCCCAAGTAGCGCCAGCGACCTGCTTAACTTCAGCAGCCGCCGAACCAACAGTTGGCATATTTGCAGATTTTATCTTTCGGCAACGCTTAGTTTGCGGGTTGCGCTCAAATCCCTCCGGACATTCTTTCGCTATATCGTCAGTGGAGGCAATTTTCTTACATCGACCCGTAGATGAATTGCGAAACTGACCTTCTGGGCAAGGCTTCAAAGTTTTTGCCGCCGCCGATGCGATAGATCGACATCTGCCAGTTTCTTCACTACGATAATAGCCATCTTTACAAGGCGTAATAGTTTTTTCCGCTTCATTTTTTCGACAACGGCGAGTTTCCAGATGGCGATATTGACCAACAGGGCAAGGACTTTCAGCGGGCGGAACGGAAATTTTCACACATTTGCCCAGCGCATTTCGCTCGTAACCATCCTGACAATCCAAATATTCCTTAAAGATATTCTCAGAATTTTCAGTTATCATAAACGTTTGCATCCACTCATCATCAACCAAACTCCACGAAGAGCCTTTCGCTAACTTCTCATATTCAGCGAAATCAATTTTCGAGCCAGCCTCGTCTAGTAAATAAACTTTTCCTTTTGTTTTTGGCAATTTCAGCTTCGTATTTTTTATTTTGATCGTTAAAAATTCACCAGGATTTAATTCGATGTCACCAATATTTTCACGAACGCCAGAATCGCCAACCGTTAATTTACAGCCCGTCGTAATGACGGTTTTTTCGCCAGAATTGATAATCTCAATGAACTGCTCATCAACATTCGACGCGATTTCACTTAACTTCAGGCCTTCACATTTATTCAACTCCTTTGGAGATTCAGATTTGGAATCTGAGGTTTTGCAATTTGGTCGTGAATACGGCTCAACTTCCTGATTGTTAAGATTTTTACCTGACAAAAATTTCGAATCAATAATATTTCCATCAATAAAACAGCGCCAAACAATCTTCACACCGCCTTTAATTGGCGAGCCCGCAGACTTTGAATTATTTCCCCAGCCGACAGTATCTGCGACCGACCCGTCCGAACGCGACAACACGACCGACCCGTTATTTTGAGCCAAAACTAAATTATTATCAAACTTTATGACATCTGCCGACATCTTATCGTTCGACAAAACCAAAAATCCGTTCGCCGATATTACTTCATCCTTGAAAATTTTTCCAACGGTTTCAACTCCAGATCCAGCGTAATACTCTATTTTCCAACCAGCCAAATTAACATTCTGATTCGTCGGATTATAAATCTCAACGTATTTTTTGTCCTGACTAATCTTTGAAATTAATATCGGAGCATTTTCTTCTATTCTTCCACTTGGATTATCTATTTTTGGCGACTCAGATTCGGAATTTAGTTCAGGTTTTGGAGGCTCATTGGCAATAGGATTTTCGCTCGGACTATTTGTAGACGAATTCTCCGTTGGAGTCTCGGGATTTTCACTTGATTGAGAAGGCGAATTGCTATCGATCTGCTTCTTATCAACAACTGAATCTTTTGCTTCCTCAGTCGATTTAAGACTATTATCAACAGTCTGAACGTCATCAACTTTCGACTCTTGAGTAGCACCTGAAACGCCTTCCGCCAAAACCAACGGCGACGGCATTATTAGTGCCACGGCTAGTATCATAAGTAGTGTGTTGCGCAAATACTTCATGCTCGCTCCTTGCTTATGGTTAATCATCTTTAGTTTAGCGTACTTTTTGCCAAATTAAAAATCGCCCCAAAAAAAGGAGCGATTTCTTAAAGCGATAATTTTATTCCGCCGTGATATCTGCATTTGTATGAACATTCACAACGTCATCCAAATCGTCCAACGCATCAATCATCTTCATCAATTTCTGCGCAGTTTCCATGTCGGCAATTTCTATCGGCGTATTGGCAATGTATCGCAGTTCCGCATCTTTAACCTTCAAGCCTTGCTCAACCAACTTATTCCGCACACTCGCCAAATCTTTCAACTCCGTATACACGATAATTTCGCCATCTTCTTCGACAGCATCTTCGGCGCCAGCGTCCAAAACCGCTAGCAACAAATCTTCCCCGCTACCTTCGATAGTAATGACGCCTTTGCGCGTAAATTGGAACATCACACTACCAGCATCGGCAATTCGTCCGCCATTTTTAACCAACGCAGTTTTTACCTCTGGCAATGTTCGATTACGATTATCTGTCGCCGTTTCAATAATAACACCCACGCCACCAGGACCATAACCTTCGTAAGCAATTTCCTCCAAAGCCGCCGCGCTCTTGTCCGCCACTCTGTCAATTGCTCGCTGGATGTTTGAGCTAGGCATATTCGCAGCCTTAGCTTTTTCAATTGCCATCGCCAAACTTGAGTTCAGCGCTGGGTCTGTGCCGCCACGTGCCGCAATAGCAATTTGATTACCCAATTTCGTAAAAATCGCGCCGCGCTTAGCGTCAACAATCGCTTTTTGTCGGTGAGTTGTAGCCCATTTACTGTGTCCTGACATAATTTCTCCTAAAGTTATTTGCTATTTCAATCTGTTACTATTATACACTACTCCACAATATTTATCTTAGCGAGGTCCAATTTAGTTTGCTTTTTCATCCAAATCATTGCCAAAATTAGCGCCACATATAAAACCGCACACTGCCACAAATTGATACTAACTTCCATTTGAGCCCATTCAAATCCAGCCGTCCAATTGGTGATTTGAATCATATAGCCAAGTAGCCACGTCGTCGGAATTGCAATCAACACGCCAATCATCGGCACAAAAACCAGTACGCCCGACATAAACGTCAGTAGCATCGCTAGCGGCACAAACGGTAAAATCAACATATTCGCAATTAGCGCCACATTACTAATAACCCCAAAACTCATCATAAGTAGCGGCAATGTCATAATTTGCGCCGACAAAGTTTCAATTAAAATCTGTCGAAACGCGCCCGGCTCTTTATTACCAAAAAAGTAAGAATGAAGAAGTGGCGCTAACATAATTACGCCCGCAAACGAAGCAAAACTTAATTGCCAGCCCAAATCACCCCAACCAAATTGCGGATTTATCAATAGCGTAATTGCCGCCGACACAGGAAGCAGAACTAGCGGATGAATTGTCCGACCATAATACCACGCCGCCAGACTCAGTCCCGCCACCAAACCAGCCCTCGACATACTGGGGCTTAATCCAGTCACCGCCATAAAACCAATTATCATAACAGCCGCGCTGAGCATCGCTAAATATTTTGATCGCTTGGCAAATAATCGTCGCGCTAAACGAACTAAAATTGTTAAATTATAGCCGCTCGCCACCACGATATGTGTTAGTCCAGCAATTTTCAAATTGTCACTTAATTCAGCTGGCATAGCACGTCGCAAGCCCAATAAAAATCCCAGCCCTAGCGCAGATTCAGACTCTGGAACGTGAGTACGAACTCGCCCGGCAAACCAATCACGAACTCCCACTGCCACATCACCCGGAACGGGTCTTTCGGCACTAATAATTTTCGCCCGATATATGCTTGCTGAAAAAGCCCCAAATCCCGCCGTCATTTTACCCTTAACCTTCACAATATCGCTACGCTTAATTGAGTTTTTATCTGGCGTCGTCACCCAAATTTGTCCCGACAATTTTTCATTATTCATCCGCAAATTGCCCAATCTAAGAACCGTTTGACTATTTTTATCGAGATCAGGATCCTCCAAAACTTGGCCTTGGATAATTGCGATTTTTCCGATTAACGAATCATAAACCTCCACGCCTTTTCTGCCGATTTCACCGCGCCAAAGACCAATCAAAACTCCAGAAATAATTGCTAAAATCACAAAAAATCGCCAGCGCCAAATTGCCACGATTACAAAAATAGCCAGCCCGACCAATAAAAATAATGGATTCGCCGCAAACGACCGCGGTATGTAATGGATGGAAATTACGCCAATTGTCAAACCGAGACACCACACCGCCACCAACCAAGAAATATGCAACTTCTCAAATAGCCAACTATTCATACTTAAAGTATATCTGGATCTAAAGCCATAAAAAAGACTCCGCCAAGGGAGTCGATTTCAAATTTGGAGGGTCCACCGGGGCTTGAACCCGGGACACCCTGCTTAAAAGGCAGGTGCTCTAACCAGCTGAGCTATGGACCCATTCGGAATATCCGCTTTCTTCATCCTAGCACAAACCAACACAAAGGTCAATGCTTAGCGAGTTTATGTCCGCCAGTATGTAGTGAAAAAATGTCAATTAGACCGCACACCAGACCAAACGTAGCCACATACCGCCAATTATTCGCGAAAATCTTATACAGCTCCAGCGCCTGTCCGTCTAGTGATATATATTTTCCCAGAGGAACCACCAATAGCGCTGCTGTCAAAAACGCGATTCCCACCGCCGAGACAATTCTCTCATGTTTTTTCTGATATCTAGGTCCGCTTAGAAGAAGCATAATTAGCGGAACCAACGTTAAGACTAATCCCGAAATTACACCATTTGGCAATAAACCAGTTTCCAATTTCAAGCCGTCCAGCACCCCTGTCAGCCAGTTGCCCCACCATTCTGATAGTAAAAATCCCGTCGCCAACGCCAATGCCAATGGGCCGAATCTTCGAGATGAAACAAATGCAACCGCAAAAACCGTTACTAAAATTACTCCAAATAGAATTATTACGCTCATTTATTTTCCTCCAAATCAAATTTTACCTGTGACCCAACTGTAGCGCTCGCCTGCTTAGCAACTCCTGCCTTCACCTCCAACACGTACTTTGCCGGAACCGGTGGCGCATATTTTTCATGCGGCTCAGCGTCCGGCTTGACGTTATGTTTTACATAGACAACGCGCTTTTTATCATTGATCCAAATCATATCAACCGAAAATTTCATATCTTTCATCCACATTTTATGACGATCGTTATGATCAAAGACGAACAGCATAGCATAATTCTCATCAATTCCCAGCCTTCCAGACAGACCTTTCTGCTGCGATTCTTCGTCATTAGCAATTTCCGCCTGAAGCATCGTCTTATTCAGGTAAATCATTTCCGTTTTTGGCGAAACCGTTCGAAAAGCATAAAAAATCGCCCCACCAATAACCATCAGCATTCCGCAGATAAATATCCATTTGATGACAGTTTGAGTTACTGTCGAGTGACGAGGCTCGTCCATAAACCTATTATAACAAGTTTATGCTTAAGCGCCGATTTTATCTTTTTTATTACCACGCTTGGCGTTTCGATCGATGTATTCGATTATCTTTCCCGCAACATTACGGCGAGTAATTTTCTCAATTCCAAATCCTGGACTAGCATTAACCTCCAGCACCAAAGCTCCACGACTTGATCTCATGAAGTCGACTCCAGCAACCGTTAATCCCATTGCCTTAGCGGCTTTCACGCACATTTTACGCTCGGAATCTGTCAATTTTATACTGGTTCCTTCGCCGCCCTTGTGTAAATTACTGCGGAAATCATCGTCCAAACTCTGACGTTTCATGCTAGCCACCACTTGACTACCAACCACAAACGCACGAATATCGACACCAGCCGACTCTCTAATAAACTCCTGAAGTAGCACGTTCGTGCCGTCCGAGTTGGTCAAATAGAATGCCTGCAGAACAGACTTGGCAGCCTTTTTAGTCTCCGCCAGAACCACGCCATTTCCGTGCGTGCCGCGCGCTAACTTAATAATCGCCGGCATACCACCAATCTCTTCAATGAGTGAATCAATGTCAGTCGCGTTTCGAGAAAAGACCGTCTTTGGAATCGACACTCCCGCTTTAACTAATAACTGCGTTGAGCGCAACTTGTCTCGTGCCCTAGTAATTGCAATTGAACGGTTCATAAAAAATGCCTTCGGATGCATCATCTCCAATTGACGCAAAACCGCCGTGCCATACTTTGTCATGTGGCTCGCGATTCGCGGAATCACCACGTCAAATTCACCAATTTCCTTACCCTTGTAAATAACCGTCGGATGCTTTTCGTCAATTGAAACGTAGCAGTTTTTATACTTAATAACCTTGACTTGATGACCACGCTTTTCAGCCTCTTCTTTCAGGCGAAGTGTCGAATAATTAATGTTGCCGTTAGATAAGATTGCAATTCGCATTATTTTTCTTCACCTTTCTGATGATATTTTTTATAAAATTCGTATGGATTCAATTTTACTTCTTCATTAAGACTAGCAGTTGCGGACGGTTTTTTTCTGCGAACATTTTTCCTTGATACGTCTACTAGGAATTTTCCAGAAATCGATCGCCTTCCGATTAACACCGGAAATTCATTTTTTGATCGATCAGACAAATTCATTAACATTTTAATTTTTCGCCCACCAAGCTTTACCCAAAAGTGCGTTCGATAACGGATCTGCTCCTGACCCATTGCGGAGCGCACTCTGGCTACAGAATAATCAGTTCTCCTAAATATCTTACCGTCGTAATACGACGAACCTTCGCCAAACAGAGAAAATTTCAACACTCCATCTTTATCAATGTGAATATTACTCGCCCAAACTGCACTGGAATCGGCGCCCGTATCAATTTTAGCTGGGACTTTTTGCGCTCGCTCGCCGAAGTTCACAAACTCGGTTGACCCAATAATGGCTTTTTCTTTCATACGTCAATATTATGGCATAAAAACTATCTTTTTGCAATATCTTGCCTTTTACTTCTTTGAGCTCTCGCTACCACAATTGTCACCGCTACAATGATAGATATACCAGCCAAAATAGCTAATACATAAGTGTATCCCGACAATAGATATATTAAAGCTAATGTCACACATACAGCACCCCAGGTCGTAATTAGTCGTTTGTTAAGCGCCAACCCCACGACAACCATCAATGAATGCTCTATTAGGAATAATATTTCCATAACATCGTCTCCTGCAAGCGCCAGAACGAGAGTTGGCAGACTAAGCGCAGAGAGAGCTAGTACTAGATGTGCTGTCGTAGACTTATGAATATATCCCAACCAACGCCACGACATCACCGCTCCCGAAAGAATTGCCGCTGACCACAAATATGGTATTGTGATAGCGTGAGCGGGTAAGGCTAGGTTTTTAATAGTAAATAAAACGCCGTACAAAATCAGGAGCACGCCTGAATCAAAATGCAAAATACTCTTTTTGGGGACACCTTCGAGTATCAAGGCTGTACCATTAATTATCCACACTAGCGCCGCCAGAATCACTGACGCCACAGTAGCGCTAACTGGTGTAGCAATAGACAACAAGACTACCGACCAGCCGATGGCGCTATAGAATGAAGAGTAATACCAACGACTCGACATCTTTCTGATTCGCGCAGCAATAGCCAAGCCGTAAAACACCGCAAAAACAACCAGGGCAACGACTGACATAAATTCGAGTGGAATAGTAAACCATTGAGCTATAAGGCAAAGTAACAACACTAGACTCGGGTGTGCAGCCATTGTCATTATTCGCCAATCTCGTTTAGCAAGTACCGTCATATAAAGAGCTACTGTAGTTGCTAGCCATCCCAATATCTTGAACGACAAATCATATATCGCCAGTAGATTAATTATTGGAAGCACTATCACTGGAACTGTAGCAGCACACAGCGTCATATCACCAATAATTGACGATTGTCTATTCATTCGCAACAGCCAGTACAAAGACCCAAAACCAACTAGACTCACCCATGCAACAATTGCGAGATTGTCATTAAACGGTATATTCAACCAATGCAGAGATAATAAAACAAAGATGATTGTCATAAAATATGCACCACCCAAATAAACCTCTCTACGACATCGGTAAAATGCATAGTATAGCGACACCACTAGCGGTAACCAAACTATCGGATGAATTGACGACAACACAACAACGATAGCTACGCCAATAATAGAATATAGAAACAACTCACGACTTTTGACAGCTGCATTGTCATGACGATGATAAAGCCATTCTACTATTAATAACGACGACACATTTATCCACGCCATTAAAATAGAGACGTTTTCACTAGACACCGCAAAACCTAAAGCTAGCAAAAATACTGACAACATTAAAGAGGTGTGGACTCCAACTACAAACTCGTAAACTTTTTCGCGCCATACAGCCACACTCATAATGCCAGCGCCGATAGCTATCGCGCCCGATAGACACATCAGGGCTTCCTCTGTCGCATAAGTGGCTATCATCGCTGAAGTAGACATTGCCATTAATAGCCAAGTTGACGCAGCGCCATACACTAAAGCAGCCTGACTTTTACTAATATTCGGACGCTTCAAAATTAGCAATCGGCAAATAACTGGCAGTGACGTCATGAATAGAAAAATTAGATACTGCACGCGTTGTGCTATAGCTATATCAATATTGAATAGTGTTATACCAATCGGCACCAATAGAATCCCAGATATCACAACCATAGCACCGAAGCGGACACGACGTAACAAAAAAAGGATTGCAAGACTAGTCGCTGAGATAACACCAATAAAGGTAAAAGCAACCGTCATTCGTAGCGAATCTCCAGAACCGATCACGCCAAACAGAGCACTTAATGACACAGCAAAACTAACCCACAATACTATTTCATGATGTCTATCGTACTGTTTCTGAATGTACATTGATATAGCGGACCAGATTATATTTCCAAGTGCCACTAACCCTAGAATCACGCTTACAACCAACTGATTATCGTCAGATAAATACATTGCGAAACTAGTAGCCATCACCATTAACAATAAGCGAGCTGTTGTCAATTCATAAGTACGCATCTTTTTAGACTTCTCAACAAGAGCAATCGTAAAGTAATATGCAACGCTAGCAAATAACAGTACGCTAATATCTAATGTACCCATATATGCCGACGAGCTAAGCGCGATAAACATCGTCATCGGCACGATAAACGGATTCACAACGTTTAGCGGTTCGACGAACTGACGAGGAAAGCGACTAGAAAAATACGCAGCCACAGTCATCAAACATCCAAATAGCAGCATTACAACGTAATACCAGACCAGCTGCGCATGCACAACAGCCGGCAAACTAGTCGTCATCGTAAACATCGATAGTAGCGATACATAAGCAAGCGGTCTACTATTTAATCTCACCGTAGCATCAACACACAAAACAGCACCAATTACAGAAGTAATAAGCCAGCACCATGCGGGGTCAATACCTAAAAGTAAATTCATAGTCCAGCCGCCAATTGGTACAGCTGCCAAGGCGGTACCAATAAGTGCCGTCGACGCAGATTTCAATATTGGCAAGCGAGCATACAATATCTGACCAATAATATAATAAATAAAAATAAACAGCCACACCAAGCTGAACCTAAGTTGGATAGATAGATTAATTGCCTGAGCCAGAAGCAATATCCCCGCAGTCAGAAGTAGCGATGCCGTATATAGCGCTACATTGATGGTAGTTTGACGATTTTTCTCTTTCTCTTTATTGCCAACTGACGGTACCCGCTCAGAGATTTGCACCTCTTTAGCAGAAATATTCACATTTTCTTCAATCGGTACAACATCGGTAGGTGGCGTAACGTCAGGCTCTTGCTCTTCGCCACCAATTAGCACAAGTTCACTAAACTGCGGAACTGCCTTTTGATTCTCGGTAATAAGCCTCACTTGACCGTTGTCATTCTCAATTTTGGCGTATCCATTTTGTGCATCACGCACGCCATCCCAATATCCCTGCCGATAATCTTCGGAATAATTAGACGGCTGGTTATTACCTCTCTGTAATAATTTTATTAGCTTAATCACTACAATAATAACTATTATCAGAAAAATTAATCCCATGCCTTCAATCCCTCTTATGTTAGCTTCAGTATAACACAGGATTTTTTCTCGACAAATATACTAGGAAAACAGTCCTCGTTTTTTAGCGCCCTTAAATTGCTCCAAAAGCTCCTTCTGCTTTTTGGTCAATTTGGTTGGCGTATCAACAATAACACCCACAATATGCGGACCACGGGATTCACTATGTAAATGCGGAACGCCATGACCTGACAACTTGAAGTCGGTGCCGCTCTGAGTGCCTGCTGGGATTTTCATCGTTATTACGCCGTCCACAGTCTCCACATCAATTTCCGTTCCCAGTGCCGCATCAACCATAGAAATATGTTCTTCGCTAAGAATAATATTACCCTCACGAGTGAATTTTTTATGCGCCTTAACACGAATGTGGACATACAAATCACCTCTACTACCACCAGCAACTGCTTCTCCACGATCGCGCAGACGAATTGTCGCGCCATCATCAATTCCTGCCGGAATTTTAATAGTGATATCCTGATTCTGTCGGGTCGTGCCTTTTCCTCGACAAACTGAACATTCTTTTTCAGGAACTTTTCCCTTACCGTGACAAGTTTCACAAACAACCGCCTGCTGAATTTGCCCAAACAGCGAATTCATCGTTCGAGTTTGCTGACCCGCTCCCTTACAAGTTGGGCACGTTTTCATTCCAAACCCTGGCTCGGCGCCATCGCCATGACAATGCTCACATTCAACATCCAGCATTAAACTAATTTTCTTTTCTACACCAAATACCGCGTCTTCAAAACTTAGTGTTACACTAGTTTCAATATCACGCCCACGCGAACGACCATTTCCAGCGCCACCAGCTGCACCACCGAAGAATTGGCTAAAAATATCACCTAGTCCACCATCACCAAAATCAAAGTGAACATTTTGACCGCCGAATCCACCAAATCCTTCAAACGGATTACCAGAAAAGCCACCACCAGAAGCACCGCCAACGCCAGCATGACCAAATTGATCATAACGCTGTCGCTTCTGTTTATCCTTCAGAACTTCATAGGCTTCGTTAATTTCCTTAAATTTAGCCTCGTCGCCGCCCTGTTTGTCAGGATGATATTTAATTGCTAATTTACGAAAAGCCTTTTTTATCTCATCTTCAGAAGCGGTCTTTGGAACGCCCAATATTTCATAATAATCACGCTTGCTCATACCTTATATATTATACGCGTTTAGCACTCTCAGTGCAAGAGTGCTAAGCCCAAAAAAGGCCACTCTTTTTATCGAGCAGCCTTCTTTGTGAAGACGTTAGGTTTATTTTTCGTCGACAATTTCGCCTTCGACCGGCTCGTCTTTATCAGACTTTTTGTCGCCAGCTTCGTCAGCTTTTTTATCGTCGGCTGATTGTTGATACATCTTAGCCCCGATTGGCATAATCGCGTCGTTCAAGGCTTTAATCGCAGCGTCCAATTCGTCCTTATCTTCAGAATCTTTGTGCTTTTCAGCCTCTTCGACCGCCTTTTCAATCGCTTGCTTGTCGTCGTCAGAAATCTTATCTTTGAATTCGTTCGGCATTTTCTTTGCCTGATAAATAGCGTTTTCAAGCTGATTCTTCGTATCGACAGTTTCGCGTTTTTTCTTATCTTCGTCCGCGTGAAGTTCGGCTTCTTTTTGCGCCTTCTCAATATCTTCCTTACTCATATTGCCAGAATTTTGGATAGTGATTGATTGCTCCTTGCCGGTTCCCTTGTCTTTAGCCGTAACGTTAAGAATACCATTGGCGTCAATGTTAAAGGTCACTTCAATTTGAGGCACGCCGCGTGGCGCTGGCGCAATACCGTCAAGCACAAAACGACCCAGGCTCTTATTGTCATTAGCAAACTCGCGCTCACCTTGAAGAACGTGAATTTCCACCTGAGGCTGGTTATCCGCAGCCGTCGAGAAAACTTCACTCTTGCCTGTTGGAATCGTCGTATTTCGGTCAATCAACTTCGTCGATACGCCGCCCATCGTCTCAATTCCAAGAGAAAGCGGAGTCACGTCCAGAAGCAACACATCCTTAACATCACCAGCTAAGACGCCACCTTGAATTGCTGCGCCAACAGCCACAACTTCATCTGGATTTACACCTTGCATCGGATCTTTTCCAAAGAAATTCTTCACACGCTCAACCACAGCTGGCATACGAGTCATTCCACCAACCATAACTACATTGTTAATGTCGGACTTAGAAAGCTTGGCATCCTTCAAAGCCTTTTCCACTGGACCATCCAAGCGATCCAATAAATCCTTAACCAAATCCTCCAACTTGGCACGACTCAAGCTCATCTCGAAGTGCTTTGGACCATCAGCGTCGGCGGTAATAAATGGAATATTGACTTCATATTCAGTAACCGTCGACAATTCTTTCTTCGCCTTTTCAGCCTCGTCCTTTAGGCGTTGCATTGCTGCATTATCTTTACGAAGATCAATTCCCTCCTTCGACTTGAAGTCGTCCAAGAAGTAGTTAACAATAGCGTTGTCGAAATCCTCACCACCAAGGTGTGTATCACCATTAGTTGCCTTAACCTCAAACACGCCGTCGCCTAGTTCCAACACCGACACGTCAAACGTACCACCACCAAGGTCGAACACTACGATAGTTTCGTCATTCTTACTCTTTTCCAGACCATAAGCCAAAGCCGCAGCTGTTGGTTCATTGATAATACGCTTAACTTCCAATCCAGCAATTTTACCAGCATCCTTAGTCGCTTGGCGCTGTGAATCGTCAAAGTAAGCTGGCACCGTAATCACTGCTTCCGTTACTTTTTCACCCAAGAAAGCTTCGGCGTCAGCCTTGATTTTACTAAGAATCATTGCTGAAACTTCTTCTGGCGTGTATTCCTTATCACCCATCTCGACTGCCACGCCAGTACCTTTTTTAACAATCTTGTACGGCATGATATCCAAGTCTTTTTGCACTTCCTTGTCATCAAACTTACGACCAATCAAACGCTTAACGCCGTAAATCGTGTTTTTTGGGTTTGTTACACGCTGACGCTGAGCAACTTGACCGACAAGTCGTTCGCCCTTTTTATTAACCGCAACCACAGATGGCGTAGTACGATTACCTTCGGCATTAGAAATAACCTCTGGCTTTCCAGCTAACATATACGCAAATGCGCTGTTGGTTGTACCGAGGTCAATACCAATAATTTTACCCATATGATTCCCCTTTCTATTATGATCACATCTGGTCTATATCTTATATTCATCCTAGCACTCTTTCGTGGCGAGTGCCAACTATCTCAGTATAAATAATTAGCACTCTCATGTCAAGAGTGCTAAACATAGTTTTTTCTTAATCAAATTATTGACGAGCAACTTTTACCATTGCGTCGCGAATGACTGAACCATTCAAAGTATAGCCAGCGCGAAGCTCCTCGGCAATAACCTCCTTGTCACCATCCGTCGATTCATCAAATTGAACAGCCTGATGAAATTCAGGATTAAATAAAGTTCCGGGTTTGGCGTCAATTTTCTCCAAACCAATCTCCTTCAATTGCTTATCAAGTTGCTTATTCAGACCAGCCACGCCCTTAACCCACGCATTATCTTGAATCTCCTCTGGGACGTTGGTAACAGCTCGCTCAATTGTATCAATAACTGGCAATAATTTCATCACAGACTTAGTTTGACCCAACTCGTGCGCTGATTGCTTTTCTGCATCCACGCGCTTACGATAATTCTCAAAATCCGCTCGAGTTCGCTGCAAATCCGACGTCAACTCAGCAACTTCTTTCTCTAAATCTTCAGCTTTTTTATTCTTCGTCATTTTTCCTCCTTTTAGCCACTACAAGACTTCTTCCAGCATCGCGCCCGTACGACGCACCAGCTCCATCGTTCGACGATAATTTTGCCTTGTTGGACCAATCACACCGATGTAATTATCACCACCAGACGATGACTTAAATTTACTTATAATTAACGTAGCACCACTGCTTTTACCGATTGGGTTTTCGCTACCAATAAACACATTTAGCGGTTCGTCCGGTGCCGCTTCGCGCAGCCACGGTTCGATATTGTCAATCAATTTAGCAACCGCCTGAACGTGATCGCCATCGCCAAACTCTGGCTGGCTGAACAACTGAGTCATTCCGTTCATATACAAACTCGAACCAAATGACGCAAAACCAAAATTGCCAGTCATTTCCACCAAACCATCAACTGCTCGACGAATCGCTTTATCTGAAGTATCAACATTTGAATTGACGTGCGCCTCAATTGCCTTCGTGCTACTATCAATACCACTCGGCAATTCCGTCATTTGCGCCGCCGTGATTCCATTGACATAAAAACGATATCCCTTATCTGTCGGAATTCGCCCTGCGCTCGTGTGGGGCGCCTCAATAAATCCCATCTCCTCAAGTTTTGCCATTTCACTGCGAATCGTGGCGCTACTCACGCCAAATAACTTGGCTAGCGTTACACTACCAACTGGCGCCGCAATTTCAGCGTATTGCTCAATAATAGCTACAAGAATTGCTTGTTGACGTTCGGTCATAGTCCAATTATATCGCAAATCTAGCACTCATACAAGCAGAGTGCCAAGCCTTATCGTCTTTCCGTAAAGTAGCGCGCTGCATCCGAAGAGAACAACATCATGATCATAATATGCACGCCAATTGAGATCAAAAGCAGCATAATCGACGCATTAATTCGCCCAATCGTCACGGATAAAGATTCGGTGACAATAGCTAATGTCGCCACAGAAAGTAGTGAGATTCGCGCCCGGCTACTTCCTCGAAGTAGCAGTCCAACCAGCACGATTTCCGCCACGACCAACAGCACATTAAAGCCAGCCATCATTGACAACATGGTATTCGCGACATTTATATCAATTCCGTCAATATTCGCAACCTGCACCAAAGTCGTCGGCCAACTAGAAAAGTCCACCAACATTTGCCCAATTGTGAACAACGACGCCAGAATCATTAGTCCGCCGCCAATTAAAATCTGCGGTGGTCGGCGACTCCAAAGCTCTTCCAATAAAGTTTCGTGATTTCGCGGATGACGATCATAAATTGTGCCGTCCATAATCACTCCGAGCCGCGTTGAAGCCGTGACATTATCGTCAGCCTTTATTCGACCAACTCCCAAAATTGGCAAATCGCCATCAGTGCGGATAGAATCTCCAAGACCATTGCGCGAATGATAACCCGTTGAAAAATCCTTTAATATCGTCACTCTAACATTTTTATTGTTACTTTTAACCGACTCAATGATATAATCTCGTTCAATATCAATATTCTCGTCAATTTTATGCGTGAACTGAAAAGTAAACAAAGAAAAACCAACACTCTTATCGTATGTACCAGCCGCCAACCAATCAACTCGATGACCGCCAGGAAGAAGCCAGCCAGTTGGACATCGCCAAAACCTAACGTGATGACGACGCCTTGGATTGCCGTCAACTTCCTGCTGATAAGCAAAGTCTTGCCGTCTGCCAAACAAAAATGCTGGCGACACTGGTGCATTTGGATAACTACGACCACTAAGCACCGTAAGCACCATTTTCCAAGCCGACCTTGGAGTTATGTCATCCGCTAGAACCCAGCCTGCCTCAGTCATTGCCTTATGGAGCTTTTCTTCCGAGCCGCGCACGCTCAAATTGACAGGGTCGCTTAATACTCCATCCGCCGTTCGCGTCCTACCAATAAAATAATTCGGTACATACATATTGCTCAAAATTCGATGAAGTCTAGGCAACGCTAAATATGCCACAATTATCCACACAACAAAGAACAAGCCAACCAGCCACCAGCCGCCCGTCACCCAACCTTCTCTAAGTACCAACCACGCCAACCAAAACGACGCCAAACCTGCAAAGATAAAAAAGGATTGGTCTAACAATGTAGTCAAGGTCTTCGAGGAACGATCTTGCCTGGCTGCTATTTTTTTTGGAGTTTTTACTGAACTCATAGATTAATTATATCATTGAGGAGATTTCGAGCTACCAAACGCGCCTCGTCATCTTGACGCTTAAACACGTCGCCGCGCAAAATAATTTCCTCGGTCACTCGAATTGCTCGCTCCAAATCGTCATTGATAATCACGTGATAATACGGAACTTCAAGCGCGTAAGCTAACTCTTTTACCGCCGAGGCATGACGCTTCGGCCACTCTGCTTGAAAATCCTCTTCGGTTGCGTAACGCTTTTTTAATCGCTCAATCCAAGTTTGGCTATTTGGCGGCACAATGAAAATCGCAATGCTATCTGGCGCCAGTCGCTCATATTCCTCCACGCCCTGAACATCAATGTCAGTGATTGCCACTCGGTTCTGATCATGCGCTAATTTCAGTTCAGCCACCGATGTCCCATAAACCGTACCGTGAACAAACTTCGCTTCGATGAATTCATTATTTTGTAGCATATTTTCGGCAGTTTGCGAATCAATAAAGTGATAATCAATTCCATCTTGCTCGGCACATCCATTATTTGTGCGTGGCGCGCGCGTAGTGTGAGAAACAATATCGCGAAACTCTGGAGACTTCAGCAATTGTTTTTTTATCGTGTCTTTGCCTGCACCAGAAATTCCCGCGAGCAGCGCAATTTTCGTACTTTTAACCAACTCAATTGTCGATTCAGTTGGCTGATAATTTGTAATAAGATCTTCAATACTTGGCATAATATTTACCTATAATAACTCATCAAGTACAGATTGCCAATTGGGAAATTCAGAACTTCCAAAACGAATAAGCCGACCAGGAAACTCGCCCGCACCATTCGCCGTCCGATCGTCAATCAAAATATCGCCTCGACTCAAATTCTTTGCTGACGAAAAAATAACCTTACGGAAGAAAACGTTATCCGAACCTTCGCCGCCAAAATACTTTTTCACCCACGCCAACTTATCGCCCAAAGCCGTCGGATTTTCCCACGGAGAAGAAGATAAAATGTATAAATCGTATTTGTCTTTCAGGGCGTAAACCGCCTCGATAGCTCCAGACACTGGATCCATCAAAGAAAAAATTCCTGGAATATTATCGTGATGACCAGCAAACTCATCAATCAACTCAGGCGATATTTTTGTTAAAGCAGATTTGAAATCCGCCAAAACACCATCCATATCAATATAAACAATAGGTTTTTTCACGATTAATCCCTTTTCAGCATCACCATAAATGCTTCGCTCGGTATGTCAACTTTACCGAAGCGTTTCATTCGTTTTTTACCACGTGCTTGCTTGGCGAGAAGCTTCTTTTTACGACTGACATCGCCGCCGTAAAGATAGCCCGTAACGTCTTTTCGGTAAGCGCCGATATTTTCCCTGGCAATAAATTTACCGCCAATTGCCGCTTGCAATGAAACCTCAAAACTCTGACGAGGCACGACTTCTTTCAGCTTCTTAACAATCTCACGCCCCAAATGCTGCGATTCCAAGCGATGACACATTACACTCAACGAATCAACCATCTCACCCGCTACATAAAAATCGACGCGCACCAAATCTTCCACCTGATAATCCGCCAACTCATAATTAAACGAACCGTAGCCGCTGGTAATAGATTTCAATTGGTCATAAAAATCCGTCAACAAATTCGCAAGTGGCGCCGCAAATGAAATCAGCGCCCGCTCGTCAATGTAACTCAGGTTTTTCTGGCGACCACGCTTGCTCACGATCAACTGAATCACCGCACCAATATAATCCTGCGGCACGACAATTTCACCGTCAATCCACGGCTCGCGAATCTCTTTTATCTGCGCTGGGTCGGGCAATTCACTGGCAGACTTGATATCCAGCTCCTCGCCATTCGTCAAACTAACTTGATAATCAGTACTCGGATTGGTCACAATCAAATCCAAATTATACTCACGTTCCAGTCGCTCGCGAATAATGTCCATATGAAGCAAACCCAAAAATCCAATTCGTACGCCATATCCCAGCACTGGCGAATTTTCTGGCTCAAACTGCAGCGCCGAATCGCTCAGGCTCAACTTTTCAATTGCCTCTTTCAGGTCATTGTAGTCTTCATTGGACACCGGGAAAAACCCCGCATAGACAAACGGCTTAACTTCTTTATAGCCTGGAAGTGGCTGGACTGTAATTTCTTTGATCATATCCTCGATAGATATTATACCATTTTTATTATAGAGAAAGATCGTCTTCCGGTATACAGTTTAGCCTTTTGCTAATTGTAGGATATGCTTTTTTGCTAACGTCTAGCTCTATTTTTTTCGCGAAAACAACTGACGATCCACTATTGCCCATGCCGCCAGCATAGCATAATTAGTAATCTTGCCCGCGGCGATCATACTCTGCACGTCGGCGATCGGCAACCACTGCGAAATAATCTGCTCTGCGTCGTCCGGCTGATGCTGATAATCCGCTCTGGTGTATTCCCCGTAGACCACATACAACTTAGCGTTAGTACGACGGTTGTCAGGATAGAACCATCCACATTCTCGCAAATTATTCATAGCGACACCAGACTCCTCGGCCAACTCTCGCCGCGCAGCTGTGCAAGCGTCCTCGCCCACCTCAATTTTACCACCTGGTAGCTGATATAATACCTCATCCACAGGATAAGAATATTCTTGCTGCACAAGGATAGTGTCACCACGACGACACACTACAACTACTCCGCCATACCCACAATAAGGGTAGTGGATATAGCGAATTATATTACCATTAGGCAATTTTACTATGTCTTCCACTGCAGTTAATCGAGAATATTCGAATATAGTACGTGACGATATCATGCGCCATTTACTAAGAATATTTTCTTTTGAGGTCATAGTTCAATCAAGGCTTTTATGTTTTTACCCACCATAGCCCAAAACCGACGAATTTTCTGACTCTAACTGTAGCGCTGAATCGCTCAGGTTTAACTTTTCAATTACCTTAGACATTCATTAACAATTATACCATTCTTTACAACTAGACAGTTATGTTAAACGCTCATTGTCGTTGTATTGGCAAGGTTTTGTGACTATGGAGTATACGAAGTATGTACATCAACCTGCTTTGAAGGAGATTTTAAAGGATATAAGAACGGCAATTCTCTATTTGGCACAATATCATAAAATCTTTGATATTGCTCACCCTCGAATTCTTCTTCGTTTCCTTCACAGAAATGTAGCTGAGGGTGTTTCCTTGATATTCCTACTCGTTGCACCAATAGTCCAGCACGAGACCAATATTCCGAAGTTGTGTCGGCTTCCAACCCATATCTAGCCAGAAGTAAAGCAATAACAGGTTTATGTATTTTTGAAGTTTCTCCCGGGTGAAGTCCCAATTCAGGAATTGCTGTTTCAAAAAAATATGACAATATTGACGTACCCGCCTTATATTCGTCTGGAGCATTCTTAAATAACATACCCGCAAAACAAGCCTTTCTGCCAACTTCTCTATAGCCAAGACGAGCCATGGGTTTTTCTGGATCATCTCCAAAAACTATTCTCTTCACTCCAGAAGGAGCCGTCACTTCGTTTGCAACAAGGCAAGATCCATTAGCAAATCTAATTGGCGGCAAGTCGCTCATCTTAATTAAAATATCTCCCCAGCGTTACCGTATCGCCAACCCGCGCATTTTATTATCTTATCTAATCTACGCTTTTCAATACTAATATGCACTATTTCCACTGCCGCGTCTGGTTGATCTTGTGCTTCTCAAAATACACTTCCGCCAAATTGACGTCAAACCGATTTGCCAATTCCATCAAATAATTCAGCACGTCCGCAAACTCCTCGCGCAGATTGTCATGATTGTCAGGTTTTTTCTCACCCTTAAATCCTGTCTCTTTGCGAACTGCTTTTGCCAGCTCGCCAACTTCCTCAGTAAACAATAAGAACACTTCAGTGACAGAATTTTTATCCCACCCCTTCTCTTTACATGTTTGATCGAGGTGTTTTTGTAATTCAGTTAAGCTGATTGTTTGTGGATTCATGATTTTTCCTTCTTTAATCTTAATTAACTTACACTTGATGGAATATAAACATAGCAGGAAGCAAGAATCTGCTCGCTATCCAATCCTATTTTTAATTACTATTATACTCTGATTTATCAAACAATATATCACTTTGGTTAAATATTTTTTCCTGTGATAGTCCAAAATCTCTACCAGCAACTTTTTTATGAAGTTGCTGGTTTTGTTTATATAACTTTTATAAAGAAGTAATAAAAGTTAAACCGCCTAATATCACTCCCGCTGCATTGGGAATGATGAGGATCCAGTCTTTTTTAGGTTCTTTTGTCCAACCATAGATTACCCAAATTAAACAAGAAACTGCTGCGAATAGTGGTTGGAATGGTTGAGCTTTTTCTCCTTGTAGGTTAGCGATAATTTGTGGAATATATGCAATAAAGACAAGGATCCCAATAAAAGCTCCAATAGATCCGACAAAGCGATTAATTTTTTGTTTAGACATGTAATACCTCCTGGGGTTTTTATATCAGAAAGGAGAATCGACCGGCTTTCACCTCGCCGTTAGTCACAGCTACTCCTTGTCTTGAGGGACTTGGTTGACATTCTAGTGCACAG
>ERZ773246.36-NODE-36-length-77887-cov-183.518_pt1 | contig 77887 bp, 61 predicted proteins | sample MGYA00580519_ERZ773246 | MGnify/ENA primary metagenome ERZ773246 (study PRJEB29015, sample SAMEA2738153) | human oral metagenome | biome: human oral; feature: human-associated habitat; material: saliva | place: China | collected 2246 ...
CCGGGCGCTGGTAGTCGGAGAACACGAAGAAGGTGCCCGAGAACGCGCGGGTCGGGGAGGAGAGCACAATACCGTTGACGATTGCTGCGGCAGCATGCTCACGAATACCGAAGTGCAGCACACGGCCGTAGGGGTTGCCGGTCCAGTCTTCGGTGGTTCGCGATGCCGGGTTGAAGGACTCTGCACCCTTGATGGTGGTCAGGTTCGAGCCGGCGAGGTCAGCGGAGCCGCCCCACAGTTCGGGGAAGGTATCAGCAATAGCGTTGATGACGGTGCCGGATGCCGCGCGGGTTGCCACGGAGGTGCCAGCCTCGAACACGGGGAAAGCAGCCTTGTAGTCTGCGGGTAGTTCGCCTGCGACGAGGCGCTTGTACAGTTCGGCGCGCTCGGGGTTTGCCTTAGCCCATGCCTCGAACTTCTCATCCCATGCCTTGTGCGCTGCGGCGCCGCGCTCAACGAGCTGGCGGGTGTGTGCCAGGACGTTCTCCTCGATGAAGAAGCTCTTGGCGGGGTCGAAGCCGAGCAGTTCCTTGGTTGCGGCAACCTCATCGGCGCCGAGCTTGGAGCCGTGCACTGCGCCGGTGTTCTGCTTGGTGGGGGCGGGGTAGCCGATGATGGTGCGCAGCTCAATGAAGGAGGGCTTGTCGGTGACAGCCTTCGCACGCTCAATGGCGGCGTACAGTTCTGCGACGTCCTCAACGTAGTCGCCGGTGCGGGTCCAGTCCACGCGCTGAACATCCCAACCGTAGGACTCGTAGCGCTTTGCTACATCCTCGGTGAAGGCAACGTCGGTGTCTTCCTCAATGGAGATGTGGTTGCGGTCCCAGACGACGATCAGGTTGCCGAGCTCCTGGTGACCTGCGAGCGCGCACGCCTCGGCGGTGACGCCTTCCTGCACGTCACCCTCGGAGGCGATGACGTAGACGTGGTGGTCGAAGGGGGAGGTACCCGGTGCAGCTTCGGGGTCGAACATGCCGCGCATACGGCGCTGTGCGTAGGCGAAGCCAACAGCGGATGCCAGGCCCTGGCCGAGCGGGCCGGTGGTGATTTCTACACCCTTGGTGTGCTTGTATTCGGGGTGGCCGGGGGTGAGGGCACCCCAGGTGCGCAGGGCTTCCAGGTCCTTCATTTCGAGGCCGTAGCCGCCGAGGAACAGCTGAGTGTACAGGGTGAGGGAGGTGTGGCCGGGGGAGAGGATGAAACGGTCGCGGCCTTCCCAGCGGTCGTCGGAGGGATCCTGGTTCATGACCTTCTGGAAGAGCAGGTAGGCGACCGGCGCCAGGCTCATTGCGGTGCCGGGGTGACCGGATCCGACCTTTTCTACGGCGTCTGCGGCGAGGATACGTGCGGTATCTACGGCGCGCTGGTCGGTTTCAGTCCACTGGAAGTTCTCTGCCACGTGGGTGTCCTTTCACAACGTGAGTGGATGCGCCAGCAGACTTGTGCTAGCGCGCTGTCCGTCGGGTGTAACGTGCCTTCGGGGGGTGCTTATTCCCGCGCCGGTGGATACCTCGTAGGTACCTGCGTAGGTACTCGGGTAAGTGCCCCGGTAAGTACCCGGTAGATGCCCTGGTAGGTGCCCGGGTAGGTGCGGGGAGCCGGGAGGTTTGTTTCGACCCTTTCGTTTTAACAGGATAGTTCACCGGGCGGCAGTATCCGGTGTGGGGCTGCAGACATTCACAGGGTGATACGGGGAGGGTGCGGGGGTAATACGGCGGTGATATGCGGTTACGGTGCGGGTTGCATGGGGTTCTGGGTGGGGTTCGCGGTGTATACCTAAGCTGTATTTTCTGAGCTCGTGGCTGAATATTGTTCAGTAATGTAACAATTTTTGTGTAAGTGGTGAAGCTCATGTTAAGGTTGAGCAGGAAGGTTGCAGACCGAAACAGTGGTTGGGTCGGTCTGCATCTCGGTGATTGAAGCCCCTCCTCCGCGCGGAAACTGATGACTATCTTGCTGTGGTGGCGAGATACAAGGTTCTGGAGGGGGTGCTATCTTTTAGTCTCAGACCGTACATTCTGTGTGCGGTTGAGGCTAAAAGTTTGTGTTAAATAAATGGGCGCCGGATATGTCGGAACATATCCGGCGCCCGCCTTTTAACCTGCGGCTTAGCCTGTGCCTTTATGCCTGTGGCTGTGACCTTCATGTGACCATCAGGGACAATCAGGTCGCCTCTAGCTGGGGTGCTTCTATCTGGGTTGCTTCTAGTTAGATCACTACTAATCGGACCATTTGAACTTGCGCGAGGCAATAAACCCAATGACCACGGTCCACACGATGATGACCCAGTGCGGGTCGGCAAGCCATTGATGCTGAATGAAGTTGCCGCGCAGCGCATCACCCAGAGCCGCCGAGGGCGACCACGCCACAACCGCGGCGTACCAGTCGGGGAAGGACTTTAGCGGGAACACGACGCCGCCGGCACCGGCAAGAATCACCCAGGCAATATTCACGATGGCAAGGGTCGCCTCCGCGCGCACCGTACCGGCGATGAGCAGACCCAGCGCCGTAAATGCGCCGGCACCCATAATCATCGTGATGATGGAGCGTGAGACGGCGATAGCGTCCGGGCGCCACCCCAGACCGTATCCGAGCACCGCCACCAGCGTGAACTGAATCGCCACGACTACCAGCACTGCAATGCACTTGCCCATGATTAGGCCGTTACGGCCCAGGGGAGTGGTAGCCAGGAACCGAAGCACGCCGTAGCGGCGATCAAAACCGGTGGCAATGCCCTGACCGGACAGCGCCGTAGAAATCACGCAGAGCGCCAGAACGCCGGGGACCGCCGCATCCATGCGGGAGACGCCGACCGAGTTGGCGTATTCATCGATCAGGCCGGTGAACCGCAGGGCAATGAGTGCCATGACGGGAAAAATAATGTTGAGCATCAGCTGTTCGCCGTTGCGTAGCATCGCCATGGTTTCGTAGCGGCCCTGCTCAATGACGCGCACGAGCGGGTAGTTCGCGCGCGGGGGAATGTACTCCTCATCTTCGTCAATAGAAGAGACCTTGGGGCGGGTGTTCGCGGCGCGTTCTTCCAGGCGGGTCCCTTCCGCACGGTTCTCTTCTGCTCGGTTCTCTTTTACAAGGTTTTTGGCAGCGTTTTCGGCAGTGTTTTCTGCGGCCCGGTTGTTGGTGCGTGCGGTGTTGCTCATCGGATATCACGTCCTGAAATGTCGAGGAAGACATCCTCAAGGGTCTTCGGTTCCATGGTCAGAGAAATCGGCATGAGGTAATGCTCGGCGAGTGCCGCGGTGAATGCCGCCAGGTGCTCGGGGCGTAGCGCGCCGACCAGCTCATACTCGCCGGGCACGGAGGGCACGCCGTCACGAGCCGGGGTGTAGGGCACCTTCTCGATGAGCTCCACACCGGCACGCAGATGCGCGGGCAGCAGCTGCTCACGGGTGGGGGTGGGTGCGTTCAGGCTGTACTGCAGGCGGTTCGTGCCGTCGCTGGCAATAAGCTCGGAGACGGTGCCTTCCTGAACGGTGGTGCCGTTTTCAATGATGTACACGTAGTCGGCGAGCTTCTGCGCGTCGTCAATCAGGTGCGTGGTGAGCACAATGGCGGTGCCGAGTTCACGCTGTTCACGAATGATGTCGAAGACGACGTTGCGGGATTGCGGGTCCAGGCCCGCGGAGGGCTCGTCGAGGAAGAGCACGTCCGGACGGCCGATGAGGGCTGCGGCAAGGGAGACACGCTGCTTCTGACCGCCCGAGAGGCGGCGAATCGTGGTGCCGTTGAAGGCATCAATGCCGAGGCGTTCTGCCAGCTCTTCGACCGGGTACGGGTCGGTGTACATGGTGGAGATGTGTTCCAGCAGCGGGATGGGGTGCATGGCGTTGGGCAGGCCGCCGTCCTGGAGCATAATGCCGACCTTGGCGCGCAACTCCGGATCCGCCTGCAACGGGTTTTCTCCGAGGAGGCGCACGGCACCGCGGGTGGGTTTGAGCAGACCCTGCGCGCAGGCGAGGGTCGTGGTTTTGCCGGCGCCGTTGGCTCCGAGGAGGACGACCACCTCGCCGGGGAAGACGCGCAGGTTGACCTTGTTGACGGCGCGGTAGAGCCCGCTGGCGGTGAGCCGTTCGGGGTATTTGGTGCGGAAGGCGCGTGAGGGTTTGAACTCTTTGATGAGGTCTTTAATGCTGAGCGCCGGTTCTTCGGTGATGATGCGTCGTCGTGCGGTGGGGGAGGCGCTGGGCTCCGTGTGGTGCTCAGCGTGTGCCGTTGGCGTGGCGGATGCACGCCCCGGGTGGTCCTGCTGGCCCGCGGTGGTGGTCTCCATAGACAGTCACTTTCGATTTTTTCGATGAATGAGCGTGTGTGCCCTCTTCATCTTATGCCCTAACTCACGTTTAAGGCACACTCGTTACGACTTAAAAGTTCACCCTAAGGTAGAAAAGTTAGCAAGTAGGGGTACCTAACTAGCCAAAGAAAAAGTAATTAGGACATACTTTATTTGTGTATTCCGTGAATAAGACCCCTCAGCGCGCCTCAATGAACGAGGCGCAGACCCGAAACGGCACCCGAACCGCCGCCTCGGGCTCTACTGGTGCTTCCAGTGCAAAGTCCTCCGCGGCACGCACATCCAAGCGCAAAGCCGAGGCAGAAGAACGCACCAGGGACCGCGTCCTGCGTGAAGTCCTCAACAACGGCCCCGTATCCGCAGCAACCCTCGGTGAACTCCTCAGCCTCACCCCCGCAGCGGTACGCCGCCACCTCGACGCCCTCGAATCCAACAACATGATCGAGGTAGCGCCCATCAAAAAGCACGGCGCCGGAGCCGGACGACCCGCCCGCCGCTACGTGATTGCCCCCCAGGGCCACGAACGCCTCGGCAACGACTACCTCATCATCGCCCGCGAAGCCCTGCAAATGCTCCGCGACACGGTCGGCCAGGAAGCTCTCGAAGCTTTCGCCTCCGCCCGCGCCGCAGAAATGGAAGCCCGCTACCGACCCGTCGTAGAAGCCGCCGGTGACGATGTGGCAGCCCGAGCGCAGGCGCTCGCAGAGGCAATGAGCAAGGATGGTTTTGTGGCGACCGCTCAGGTCACCGCTCCTCCTGCAGGACGAACTGTTCCCGAGCATTTCCTGGCAAGTATTCAGCTCTGTCAGGGTCACTGCCCGGTGCGCGACCTCGCTGGAGACTTCCAAGTGTTCTGCGAGCAGGAAACCGGGATTATTTCTGACCTGCTCGGCGTTGATGTCCGTAGGCTTTCAACCATGGCTTCGGGTGCTCACGTGTGTACCACGCATGTGCCCCTGAACCGCGTCACCGCCGAGAGTGAGAAGAACGCAGAAGAATCCGCAGGGAAACCTTCGGAGGAACCTTCCGCGTAACAATCACCGCAGTACCCAGCGGCACACCCCGATGAACCCGTCAAGGGTGCGAGCCGCACGCTGAAATCCGCCCGCAACCACGCGGTGTACACCGCAAGCACACTGCGTACACCGCATCACGCATCGTGGTTGAGCGCGGCATCAGTCCCCTCAACTACCGCGCCTGCAACCGGCAGGTGGCGGCAAGAAATGTAATAACCATCGAAGAAAGGCCGTAATGACTGAGAAAGTTGGGCAGAACGCCAACGACACCGTCATTTCAGAGATCCTGGAGATGAACCCCGAACTCGAGGGCATTGGCAACTACGAGTACGGTTGGGCAGACTCCGACGAAGCAGGCCAGGTAGCAAAGCGCGGCCTGGACGAGAACGTCGTGCGCGACATCTCTGCAAAGAAGAACGAACCCCAGTGGATGCTGGACATGCGTCTGAAGGCGCTGAAGTTCTTCGAGCGTAAGCCCATGCCCACCTGGGGTGCGGATCTTTCCGAAATCGACTTCGACAACATCAAGTACTTCGTGCGTTCGACCGAGGGTCAGGCGGCCTCTTGGGAGGAGCTGCCCGAGGACATCCGCACCACCTACGAGCGCCTGGGTATTCCCGAGGCGGAGCGTAACTCCCTCGTCGCGGGTGTGGCTGCACAGTACGAGTCTGAGGTCGTGTACCACCAGATCCGTGAGGACCTGGAGAAGCAGGGCGTGATCTTCGTCGACACCGACACCGGTCTGCGCGAATACCCCGAACTGTTCAAGGAATACTTCGGCTCCATCATCCCGATTGGTGACAACAAGTTCTCCGCACTGAACACCGCCGTATGGTCCGGTGGCTCCTTCGTGTACGTTCCCCCGGGAGTTCACGTGGAGATCCCGCTGCAGGCGTACTTCCGCATTAACACCGAGAACATGGGCCAGTTCGAACGCACCCTGATCATCGCGGACGAAGGCTCCTACGTTCACTACATTGAGGGCTGCACCGCCCCCATCTACAAGTCCGACTCCCTGCACTCCGCAGTGGTTGAGATTGTGCTGAAGAAGAACGCACGCGTTCGCTACACCACCATCCAGAACTGGTCGAACAACGTCTACAACCTGGTGACCAAGCGTGCGGTCGCGCACGAGGGCGCCACCATGGAATGGGTGGACGGCAACATCGGCTCCAAGGTCACCCAGAAGTACCCGGCTGTTTACATGGTCGGCGAGCACGCTAAGGGTGAGACCCTGTCCATCGCATTCGCGGGTGAGGGTCAGCACCAGGACACCGGCTCGAAGATGGTTCACATTGCACCGAACACCTCCTCGACCATTGTGTCCAAGTCCGTGGCACGTAACGGTGGCCGTAGCGCATACCGCGGCCTGGTTCAGGTTCGTGAGGGCGCTAAGCACTCCAAGTCCTCCGTGGTCTGTGACGCACTGCTGGTGGACACCATCTCCCGCTCCGACACCTACCCCTACGTGGATGTCCGCGAGGACGATGTGACCATGGGTCACGAGGCGACCGTTTCCCGCGTCTCCGAGGACCAGCTGTTCTACCTGATGCAGCGCGGCCTGAGCGAAGAAGAAGCAATGGCAATGATTGTCCGCGGCTTCGTTGAGCCCATCGCACGTGAGCTGCCGATGGAGTACGCACTCGAACTGAACCGCCTGATCGAACTTCAGATGGAAGGATCTGTGGGCTAATGCCGACCAACGAAGAAACCCTGGGTTACCACTCCCCGATCATCCCCGGCATGGACCAGGAGGGCGAGAAGCTCGCCACCGAGTTCGCCCACGATGACACCCTGTACCGCGCCACCGAGGCACACCACCAGGGCTCCAACCCGAACAACGTCCAGAAGGTACTCGAAGCATCCCGTGCAGAGCGTAAGACCTCCTACAACGTGGAGGACTTCGCACCGCTGACCGGTCGTGAAGAGGACTGGCGCTTCACCCCGCTGAAGCGTCTGGGCGGCCTGCACCTGGAGAAGCTGACCGGCACCGCACCGGCACCGCAGATCACTGCACCCGAGCAGGTTCAGGTTGAGACCGTCTCCCGCGAGGATGCACGCATCGGCTCCGCAGGTATCCCCGAGGACCGTGTGGCAGCGAACGCGTGGTCCAGCTTCACCGAAGCAACCGTGGTGACCATCCCCGCCGAAGCTGAACTGGCTGAGCACGTGGAAATCGACATCACCGGCACCGGCAACGAGGCAGCCGCGCAGCACATCGTGATTGAGGCTAAGCCCTTCTCGAAGGCTGTTGTGGTTCTGCGCCACACCGGCTCCACCGTCCTGGCACAGAACGTTGAGTTCGTGGTGAATGACGAGGCTGAGCTGAACGTTGTTTCCGTGCAGCAGTGGGCTGACGACGCAATCCACGCCTCCGCACACTACGCTAAGCTGGGCCGCAACGCACGCTTCAAGCACGTTGTGGTGTCCCTCGGCGGCGACCTGGTGCGCGTGACCCCCTCCACCAAGTTCACCGCTCCCGGCGCTGAGACTGAAATGTACGGCCTGTACTTCGTAGACGCTGGTCAGCACATTGAGTCCCGCCTGTTCGTGGACCACTCCGTACCCAACTGCAAGTCCCGCGTGACCTACAAGGGCGCGCTGCAGGGTAAGGGTGCGCACTCCGTATGGGTTGGTGACGTTCTGATTGGTAAGGATGCAGAAGGCACCGACACCTACGAGCTGAACCGTAACCTGCTGCTGGAAGTTGGCCCCCGCGCCGACTCCGTGCCGAACCTGGAGATTGAGACCGGCCTGATTGAGGGCGCCGGCCACGCATCCACCACCGGCCAGCTCGATGAGCAGCACCTGTGGTACCTGCAGGCTCGCGGTATTCCGGAGGCTGAGGCACGCCGTCTGGTCGTGCGCGGCTTCCTGAACGAGATCATTCAGCAGATTCGTGTTCCCGAACTTGAAGAGCAGCTCACCGAGGCCCTTGAGGCAGAGCTCGCCCTCAGCAACAACTAAGCTTTACCAGGAGAAATCAATGTCTACCCTTGAAATCAAGGACCTTCACGTCTCGGTTATCCTCGACGACGAAACCACCAAGCCCATCCTGAAGGGCGTTAACCTGACCATCAACTCGGGCGAGATTCACGCAATCATGGGCCCGAACGGTTCCGGTAAGTCCACTCTGGCTTCCACCATTGCTGGCCACCCCAAGTACCAGGTTGACTCCGGTCAGATCCTGCTCGACGGTGAGGACATCACCGAGATGAGCGTGGACGAGCGTGCCCGCGCAGGCCTGTTCCTGGCTATGCAGTACCCGGTTGAGATCCCCGGTGTGACCATGTCCAACTTCCTGCGTTCCGCTAAGACCGCTGTGGACGGTCAGGCTCCCTCCCTGCGTACCTGGACCAAGGACGTTAAGGAAGCCATGAAGAACCTGGAGATTGACCCCGCGTTCATCGCACGTAACGTGAATGAGGGCTTCTCCGGTGGTGAGAAGAAGCGCCACGAGATTCTTCAGCTTGAGCTGCTCAAGCCCAAGTTCGGCATCCTGGACGAGACCGACTCTGGTCTGGACGTTGACGCACTGAAGATCGTTTCTGAGGGCGTGAACCGTGCGCACGACGAGAACGACATGGGCGTCATGCTAATTACCCACTACACCCGCATTCTGCGCTACATCAAGCCGCAGTTCGTGCACGTGTTCGTGGACGGCAAGATGGTTGACCAGGGCGGCCCCGAGCTGGCTGACCGCCTGGAAGAAGAGGGCTACGTTTCTTACGTGGGTAAGAAGTAAGCTTCTTCTCCTTATCGGATTCTGATAGAAAGATAGAACTATGACTGAGACTGTGCAGGTTCGTGTTCCTCAGGAAGAAATTGAGGAAGCCCTCAAGGAGGTCATTGACCCGGAGCTCGGCGTCAATATTGTTGACCTTGGTCTGCTCTACGGTCTGCGCTGGGATGAGGATGGAACCCTCATTCTGGACCTGACTCTGACCACCGCGGCGTGCCCGCTGCAGGAGGTTATTGAGGAGCAGGTTCAGAGCAACCTGGAGAACCTGGTTGATTCTTGGCGTGTGAACTGGGTTTGGATGCCGCCGTGGGGCCCGGAGCGTATTACTGAGGACGGCCGCGATATGATGCGCGCGCTGGGCTTCAACATCTAAGCTCCTGACCGCAGATAAAGTACCCGCCCGGTGCGGAAGGTGTAAGCCTTCGGCACCGGGCGGGTATTTTTCTGCGCTTCAAATGAGGTGATTGTGTGGTATTAATCCCAGATTAAAAATTAATTTTTGATGATATGGGATACATTTTGCTAAAGCAATGAGGACGCTTTGACTTTGGGGGGGGCGAGTATATTTCCTTGTGAATCATACACTCACATCATATTAGGCTCCTTATGCAATGGCTGCTTGAGGATGCCGAAAGGAAATCATGGCACAAAAGATTATTGCCGCGGACGGTTCTGTCTACGTTAAGAAGAAGCCTTTCTACCTCCGTTGGTGGTTTATCACTCTCGTTATTCTTGTTCTTCTTGGCGGTTGCGCTTCGATGATGGGCGGCGGCTCCAGCAAGTCTACGAGTGCGAGCGCTTCTTCATCTTCTGCAGCTGTTGATTCTTCTGCTGTTGCTGAAGCTTCTCAGGAATCTAACGGTGATTCTTCCTCTGCGGCTAGGAGCGAGTCCAACTCAAAGCAGAACGATAACAGCGTTCCCAGCGAATATAAGTCTGCTTTGAAGAAGGCAGAGTCTTATTCTCGCACCATGCACATGTCCAAGCAGGGTATCTACAACCAGCTCACCAGTGATTTTGAAAAGTTCACTCCTGAAGCTGCTCAGTACGCTGTGGACAACATGAAGGCTGACTGGAACGCAAACGCCCTGGAGAAGGCAAAGAGCTACCAGAAGACGATGAATATGTCTCCTGAAGCAATCCGTTCTCAGCTGACTTCTTCTTTTGAAGGTTTCACTGAGGAAGAGGTTGATTACGCAGTCACTCACCTGAGCTAATTCAATAGATGATTCATAGAAGCCGCCCGGCATGGAACACAATCCATACCGGGCGGCTTCTATTTTCGGTTAGCGCTGAACCTAGTCGTTCAGGTGCAGCAGCTTCAGCGAGTGCTCATACTTAATCATGAGGCAGGTACGAGTCGGTTCCTCCAGAAGAGCCAAACGCTGCGGGTCAGTATTATCCGCAATATCGGCAAGCTTCACCAGACGAGCCAAATCATTCACACGCACCCGGCTCAGATACGACTCACGCGACTCACCCGGGCGGCGGGTCAAAGCCTCAATCGCATCCACAATACGCGCCGAGAAATGACGCGCCAAGAAAGCGAGAGAAACGCCGGTATCCTCCACCGTGTCATGCAGCAGCGCCACAATCTGCGCTTCAGCCTTCAGCTCCTCCAAAGAGATATCGGGGTGAGTTGCGGCAGCCAACTCACTAGCAAGCTTACGCACCCCAAGAGCCACACGGCGGGGATGGGAGATATAGGGCCAGCCGTTACGGTCAGTCTGCCCCTCATGCGCCTTATCAGCGATGCTGTCAGCCAGGCGAACCATCTCTTTGTAGTAGTTATTCGACATGAGAACCTCCGTTGGTTTGAACTCCTGCGAGTTGATGGTCCCAGCGGCGTTTTCCGTACCAACGCGGCACGGGTGGTAGCTGGTACCAACACTTTACTCCAGCAGCTACGCGGCGGTGACGGAACTCGCCCGAAAAACCCCTAATACGTCAAATATGACGCGCCGAAGAAGAATACTGAGTGTTTTTCCTTCTGAAATTGTGGGTTTGGTGCCCTTTCTGCCGTGTATCTGCGGTTGGTAACAGACATTCAGGAGGTGCCCGCCCCTCCGCGAAAGTGTCTGCCGAACCCTTTGGCACCGCCCGGTGTAACTCGCCCACAATCTCATATGGTGGCGAAAAATTTCTAACTTTTTCTAGCGAAAATCGGTGAACAAACCGCCCAACACTAAGGCAGTTTAAGCGTGTTTAGCACACACCGATACACACTCATCAAACGAAAAAATCGCGCACCCTCCGCGCCCTGCTAAAAACCTTCAAAAACCCGTATTTTTGCGCGAAAATACGCGATAAACTGGGGGCAACCAAACATCGGAGAACACCATGGCAGAGCTCTATGAGCGCTTCGTCGCCTTGTATCCCTACCCACACGAGCGAATCCGCCACGGCGCCCCACGAGCCGAACTTAACCGGCGATACCTCGAACACCTTTACGAGGGCAAGAACCGGGGAACAACCCCCATCGTGGTTGCCCTCGACCCGACCCTGCTCGGGACTATTGAGAATAACGTCTCCCTGCGTACTTCAACGCCCGTGCAGAACATCACCGCTGACACCGTCGAGCGGTATGCACACGACCTCATCACCGACCATCACCATTACCTGGACCAGGTTGGTGTAGAAGTTGCCGCGCACGAGGCGTTCCGGCACCTGAACGAGAGCACCTACCTGCAGACCTACCGCCTCCTCATGGAAAACGGCGAACTCGGTGAAGACGATATCGCTATGCCGCTGAAAGCGGAGTACCCCTTCGAGCTGACCGCGGGCATCATCAATGAGAAGGTCAAAGCCACCGACATTGACAGCGCCGCGGAACTGCTCATCATGGACCTGCCGCTGTGGGATGCTTCCGGGGTGTTCGCCTACCTGCCCTTCGGCGGGTGGGACTCCAGCCCCAGCCCCGAGGCGATGCTGTCCATTGCCCGCTACTGGTTTGAACGCGATGACGCCTACCCGGCTGTTATCGCCTCGGACTTTATCGAGTTCTACACGCCTGTACCGGTCACAACCCGCCGCGACGCAGAGATCCTGGCGGTTGAGCATACGATGGTTTCCTCGGCGATGCCGGTGCGTGTCTACCGCGGCTTCGACAAGCTTGTGGAGGCGCTCTACGGCCAGCACGACTGGTACCTGTGGTGGGAGCAGCTCCCGGCAGCGCTCCTCATTGAAACGCCCTAAACCAGCCTAAGCTAGGCGAGGCACAGCGAAGGGGCGGGGTGAACCTGTACGGTTCACCCCGCCCCTCTCGCGTATCTGCGCTATTTCAGCTCGTCCACGTGTCGTGCCCGCAAAGCACGAGCGGTCGCCGTCGCGTAATCAACCGCCTGCACCACCCACGGAATCAGCAGCCGCCAATACATGCGCTTGGGCAGATTACGCGCCACCGCCGCCCTGCGCAACGCACCCCAACGGTCCATGAGCGCCGGAATCGACCGGACCATCAACGCAATCAGCAGACCCAGACGCTCGGGAGAAAGACCCACGAAACGCAGCGGCGAACACAGCCTCACAAAGCCGTCAATCAGAACCGGCAGGGGAGTGCTCACCAACAGGGTGCGGGAAGCGTAGAAAGCCGTCAGCATGGTCGCGATAGCATCCGCGCCGGAGGCGTACTGCCCCGTAAACACGTAATAGGCGACCATGATCAGTAGCAGCAGAGACAGAGTGCGAACCACCAGCCACAGCTGGGAGGCAGGCACACCAGCCCACAACGCGCAGATTGTGGACGCAGCCAAAGCCGCCAGCGCCACCTGCCAGCCGGTCACCGCCAACAGCAGGAACAGCCCAAAGAAGAGCGTGCCCTTGAGCCACAGCGGCGCCCGATGCACCGGCGTGTTCAACGGCTGGTAGAAACCCACCAGCAGGGTACCGGGGTTGAAATCCGAGCCCTGGGAGGCGGGGCGGGGATTCGCGCGCGGCGTGTTAGCGCCCATGCGCGCCTCCTGACGAGTCCAGACCTTCGGTAGCGCCCTCGTTGGGGAACCCCTCGGCACACCACGTGCGGTACTGCTGCACCAGCTGCGCCGCATCCCCCTGAGCGAGCAAACGGCCGTCATGGATAATCACGGCTTCATCGCAGGACGCCGCCAAATCCAGGTCGTGCGTGCTGAGCACCAGCATCTGATCCAGCGACTCCAAATGCTTCAGTAGCCGCGCGCGATTGCGCAAATCCAGCAGGGTGGTCGGCTCATCGAGCAGAAGAATCTGCGGGCGCGCCGCCAGAACGCTGGTGAGAGCGACCAGCTGCTTTTCACCTCCTGAGAGAGTGAAAACGCTCTGGTCCTCCAGACGTTCGAGGCCACGCTCACGGAGCAGTTCACGAATCCGTTCGCGGCGCTGATCACCGCTGAGGGCACTACCTTCAACGGCTGCGGCACGGCGCAGACTCAGGTCAATATCCTCGGCAACGGTGGGCATAATCAGCTGCGCCTCCGGCTGGGCGAAGAGCATGCCCACGCCCTCAAAAGCGCCCTGCGAATTACCGCGGGCACCCGCACCCTTCGAGCTGCGGTTCGGCGCCTCCAGGGTGTCGACACCGTTCACGCGCACAATACCTTCATCCGGGTGGGTGAGCCCATTGAAAAGCCCCAGTAGGGTGGACTTGCCGCTACCGTTCAGACCGAGCACCGCGGTGCGCTTCGCCGTGAACCGCAGGCTCACATCCTTGAGGATACGGCGATGCCCGCCTTCGGGTAGCTCGGTGAAAACACTCACCGATTCAAGCTCAAGGGCGGGCATGCTGGTAGAGGCGCTCACCGCCTGTTCGCCCTGTACCTGCTGTGGTGCAGGCTGGCGCGTGGAGCGGCGAAAAAACATAGCTATCCTCTCGTGCGGCACATTGTGTGCCTTTAACGCTGGGTAGAAGCCAGGGACGGGAAGGCGCGGCGTACCGACAAACCAACCAGAACCGCGATTGTGGACTTCACTAGATCCCAGGGAACGAATACCATTGCCGCACTGAATGCGGCGTCAAAAGTCATGTGGGCGTTCACCATCATACCGGCGATACCGCAGGCGGTCAGAACCACAAAACCGCAGAAGTTCGCAAGCAGAGCCATGAGGAAGGTCGCACCCACCGAACGGGTGTTGCGGGTGAACAGGTAGGCGAGGGTACCGGCAATAGCGGCGAAGGGCAGGAAGCCGAGCAGGTAGCCGGCACTCGGGGAGGCGAGTGAACCCAGGCCGGCGCCGCCCTTAGCGAAGATGGGCAGGCCCGCGAAACCAACCAGCAGGTACAGCGCCACGGAGGCGGTGGCGCGCTTGCCGCCGAGCACCTGAGCGGTGATGTAAATGCCGAGGGTCTGGAAGGTGAAGGGAACCGCGATGCCGCCCAGGCTCATGGCGGGCATGATGGCGAGCGCGGCGATAAAGCCAGCGAACACTGCGATGAGGGAGAGGTCGGTGGCGAGCGAGGTCTTTGCCGCTACGTTACGGCGCGGTGCCTGGGATGATTCGCGCACGGAATCGGTCATTGGGGTGGTGCTCCTTTGGTACGTATTTCTCCGCAGATTTTTCTGCGGAGTTGAGGGTAGCGGTGGTTGACTTGCTTGTCACAACCCAGTTTTTGAACAATGTTCTACAAATAGTGTTCGGTATGTATAGTACACCCCACGCCACAAAAACAAAAGGTTTCCCACATGCGCACTCGGCACACCTGCACTAAAATTGATGAGGTGCTCCGCGCGCTCGCTACTTCTAGCCCGGCGAGTCCCGCCTACCGAGCACTCCAAGACCACACACCAGACGCCATCCGGAAAGGCACCCATGATTGCTGTACAGAACCTCGAATTGCGTGCAGGCGCGCGCCTGCTCATGGAAGAGGTCACCTTCCGCATCGATAAGGGCGACAAGATCGGTCTGGTGGGCCGTAACGGTGCCGGTAAGACCACTATGACTAAGGTGCTTGCCGGTCTGACCCTGCCCGCTGACGGTACGGTGACCCGCAGCGGCACTATCGGCTACCTTCCGCAGGACCCGAAGGTGGATGACATGAGCCAGCTGGCTCGTGACCGCATCCTCTCGGCGCGTGGCCTGGACGGTGTGGCGCGCAAGATGCGTCAGGCGCAGGAGGATATGGCGAGTGAGGACCCGGCGGTGCGCGCTAAGGGTATGCGCCGCTACGACCGCCTGGAGGCTGAGTTTATCGCCGGCGGCGGCTACGCGGCGGAGTCGGAGGCGGCGGTCATCACCTCCAACCTGGACCTGCCGGAGCGTGTGCTCGCCCAGCCGCTGTCCACTCTGTCGGGCGGTCAGCGTCGCCGCGTGGAGCTGGCGCGTATTCTCTTCTCCAATGCGGACACCATGCTGCTGGATGAGCCGACCAACCACCTGGATGCCGACTCTGTTCTGTGGCTGCGCGATTTCTTGAAGAACTTCTCGGGCGGCCTGATGGTCATTAGCCACGATGTTGAGCTGATGGAACTGGTCGTCAACCGCGTCTTCTACCTGGACGCGAACCGCTGCGTGATTGACCAGTACAACATGGGCTGGAAGAACTACTTGCTTCAGCGTGAGCAGGATGAGCACCGCCGCAAGCGTGAGCGTGCGAATGCGCAGAAGAAGGCGAATGCTCTGATGGAGCAGGCGAATAAGATGCGCGCGAAGGCGACGAAGGCTGTTGCCGCTCAGCAGATGATTAAGCGCGCTGAGAAGCTTCTGCGTGGTCTGGAGGAGGAACGCCAGAGCGATAAGGTTGCGGCGATTCGCTTCCCGGATCCGGCGCCGTGCGGTAAGACTCCGCTCTCTGCGCAGGGTCTGTCGAAGTCCTACGGCTCTCTGGAGATTTTCACGGACGTTGATTTGGCGATTGACCGCGGTTCGCGCGTGGTGGTGCTGGGCCTGAACGGTGCCGGTAAGACCACTCTGCTGCGCATGTTGGCTGGTTCGACTCAGCCTGATACGGGTGAGGTCGTGTACGGTCACGGCGCGAAGCTGGGCTATTTTGCGCAGGAGCACGAAATCCTGGATGGTGACCGCACGGTCTTTGAGAACATGAAGTCTGCCGCGCCGGATCTGGACGACACCCGCGTGCGCACGATTCTGGGTTCGTTCCTTTTCTCCGGTGATGACGTGGATAAGCCTGCCGGTGTGCTTTCCGGTGGTGAGAAGACCCGTCTGTCCCTGGCGACCCTGGTGGCGTCGAGCGCGAACGTGCTGCTGCTCGACGAGCCGACCAACAACCTGGACCCCGCCTCGCGTGAGGAGATTCTGAACGCGTTGAAGGCGTACCAGGGCGCCATTGTGATGGTTTCTCACGATGAGGGTGCCGTGGAGGCGCTGGATCCTGAGCGTGTGCTGCTTCTGCCGGATGCGGTGGAGGACCTATGGTCGAAGGATTACCAGGATCTGATTTCGCTGGCGTAAAGCACTATTCGCTGGCGTAAAAGCATGGGGAGGCTCCGGTGCCGTGTGGCGCCGGGGCCTCTTTGCGTGTATTGCTCGTTGTTTTATTGTGCGGGGTGTATTGTTCGTGGCGTATTTCTATGTTCTGAAGATGCGTTGCGGAAGATGTTGTCGGTATTTCTCTCGTGAATAGTGCCGAAAAATGTGACCTGACCCGTGGGGTTGTATTGTTTTCTGATCATATGTGGTGTTATTGCGTTCCCGTGTATGGGAACTGTGGGTTCTGACATACGAAACTCGTGGCGTATTTGACGGGAAATAATGTTGCCTTGTGGGTTTTTCTGAGGGAAAGAAAAGCTCTTAGGCGATATTTCAGGGGGTCTGTGTGGGCTTTTTGAATTTTTCATGTGTCTCTACATACATTGTGGGAAAAATGGTAGAAACCCAACATGCATGGGGCGTAGACTTGTAACTGTTCCCGCCATTGCGAGGACGCAAATGCGAAACATTAGGGCTCACTACGGATGGTGAGCTAACGCGGGGGAGAAGAGATTCCCGCCCGCTCACGAAGGAGAACTGCCAATGCACAACACTGAGTTCGAGAAGTACCCCACCTCCGGTGAAGAGAACGTTGAGGTTGACGTCTTCTGGCCCATCCAGGACGCTTAATCTCTCACCCCGATAGGTCGGGATAAGGATTAGAAAAGCGCCCCGCCGCTTCCGTAGGGAAGTGACGGGGCGCTTTGCTGTCCTCTTTGATGCTGTTCTCATGGAGGATTTATATAACGTTATGCGGCGTGAATACCCAGTCCGAACATTTGCAGGGGGTATTCGGTAAAGCCCATCATGGCTGCCGCGTACCAGGCGACGTACCCGGTCAGTGCTAGAACGAGTGCTTTCTCGCGTACACTGCCGGCATCACCCAGGATTGGGAGCGCCATGTAGCCGCTCTTTTTCCATAGGGGGGATGCTACCAGGGGCTTGATGACAATGGGGTAGAGGGGTAGCAATCCGCGGGTCGTCAGTAGGTCGCCAATCAGGTGAATGGTGGCGCCGACTGAAATAGCCCAGGGGAGTAGTGCCAGCGAATCGGTCGTGTAGGCGGCGTACCCGAGGGCGACGGCACCGATCCATCCACCCGGTGCGCCGAGCACCCGCAAGGCTAGACCGCCCGAGAACGCGGCAAGAAGTAGTGAAGCCCAGGGGATTCCGTTGTAGCTCAGGTTGGCGCTGAAATAGGCAATCGCCCAGAAGGCTACCAGTCCCAGAATAGAGTGCGTTCCCTTGCGGTGTCCGCCGCTGACCGCCCCGACGATGCGGGCTACCCAGCGTGAAATGGGTGGAATGGAGTTGGCGATACTGCCGTTGTGGTGGTCAATATCCGGTAGCATGCCCGCGCCGGCGCACGCCAGGGTGGTCACAATGAGGGTGGGGGTATCGGGAACCTGCACCACTCCCGTCTCGACGAGCACTAGCCAGCCAGCTGCGGCGCTGACAGTGTGGGAATAGCCCATCATGGGGAGCTGCCTCCTTGGGTGCGATAGCTCAGCGAGCGTGATTGCCTAGTGAGTGTGGTTGCCCGGCGTGCCGGGATGTTCCCTCGAACTCATTAGAACAAATATAGCATATATCGAAACTACTTTCGATACATGGGGTTGTTCCGCAAACGGAGCCACCTCTCATGACGCTACTCTTCAAACGGAAGAGTTTGCTTCCAGAACTCACGCTCGCGCAGGTAATTCTCTAGCCAGCCCACGTGTTCGGAGCATGCCAACCAGATTTTGCGGCGCTCGGGGGTGTGCACCTTCGGGTTGTTCCAGAGCAGCTGAAATTCTGCCGCCTGCTGGCAGCCCTTGCGGGAGCACTTGGCGTACTCGGGCTGTGCATCCTGAGAGAGTGAACCGAGCAGATCCATGTTTTCTTATCCTTACTATTGCGCCTCTACGTGCGGTGTTATTCCGTGCCCGCGCGAGCCCGCAGAAAGGGGGCGCGGGCTGTTCCGCTTCAGCTAGTGTACGCGCCCGATGAGGTATGCAAAAGAAGGGGAGTAGGTGTTCAGTGTTCAAGAGTGGAGTGTAGCCTGCGGTACCTTTGTGCTAAAACGCGGTAAAATAGGGTTTGTCTGTCCATCCGTCCACACCCCAACCGTGGAGCCGCTGCATCGGCTCTAATCGCGAGGGGTCGACTCATCAAGGAAGCTCATGAGCGAGAACACTCCCAAGACCGTGCTGGTCACCGGCGGCAACCGAGGTATCGGCTACGAAATTGCCAAGGAATTCCAGGCAGCAGGACATAACGTCTGCATCACCTACCGTAGCGGTGAAGCCCCCGAAGAATTTTTCGCCGTCAAGGCAGATGTACGCGATGCCGACAGCATTAACGAAGCATTCAAGGAAATTGAAGCAGAATTCGGTCCCGTGGAGGTGCTGGTCGCCAACGCAGGTATCACCCGCGACATGCTGCTGATGCGCATGAAGGAATCCGACTTCACCGACGTGGTCGACACCAACCTCACCGGTTCTTTCCGCGTGGTTCAGCGCGCCATCAAGGGCATGCTGAAGCTCAAGCGCGGCCGCATCATCCTGGTTTCCTCCGTGGTGGGTCTGTATGGTTCCCCCGGCCAGGTCAACTACTCCGCATCCAAGGCTGCACTGGTCGGTATGGCACGCTCCATCACCCGCGAGCTGGGCGGCCGCAACATCACCGCTAACGTGGTGGCACCGGGCTTCATTAACACCGCAATGACCGAGGTTCTGCCCGAAGAGACCAAGAAGAACTACCTGGCGTCCATCCCGGCTGGTCGTTTCGCGGAGGCGGAAGAGGTCGCTCGCGTGATTCGCTGGCTTGCATCCGATGAGGCTAGCTACATTTCTGGCGCTGTCATCCCCGTTGATGGCGGCCTGGGCATGGGTCACTAATCCCACCCCGTACGGACTGCACGAAGCGCCCGAGCGTGGGCGTACCCTTTCTAGACTTAAGGACATAAAACTATGGCACAGCTGACCGGCAAGACTATCATCATTACCGGCTCCTCCCGCGGCGTTGGCGCAGACACCGCACAGATTCTCGCCGCTGAGGGCGCGAACATTGTGGTGAACTACCGCTCTAAGGCACCGCGCGCGAACAAGATCGTCAAGGCCATTGAAGAGGCTGGCGGCAAGGCAATTGCAGTGCAGGCTGACGTGACCAACAGCGAAGACCTGCAGAACCTCGTCAACACCGCCGTGGAGACCTTCGGGTCCCTGGACTACCTGATCCTGAACGCGTCGGGCGGCATGGAAACCGGCATGGGCGAAGACTACGCAATGCGCCTGAACCGTGACGCACAGCTGAACCTGGCACGCCTGGCTGCGGAGAAGATGCCCGAAGGCGCACGCATCGTGTTCGTGACCAGCCACCAGGCGCACTTCATCCGCGAGGTTGAGACCATGGACGAGTACAAGCCCGTCGCAGAGTCCAAGCGCGCCGGTGAAGATGCACTGATCGCCGAGATCCCCGCACTCTCCGAGAAGGGTATCTCCCTGGTCGTCGTGTCCGCTGACATGATTGAAGGCACCGTCACCGCAACCCTGCTGAACCGCCTGCACCCTGGCGCTATTGAGCAGCGCCGCGAAACTGCCGGCAAGCTCTACACCGTCAACGAGTTCGCGCAGGAAATCGCGAAGATGGTCACCGCAGACGTTGAGACCGGCCACGTTGAGCTGGTCGGCGGCGCACGCGGCTTCATCGACTAATAACTCTGCCGCTATAGGTGCCGTTGCGGATGCACCCGCACCCCTGACAAGGTACATTTGATGAGGCGTGCCGCCTTCGACGCGGCGGCACCTATAGCCCCTAAGACCCCTATAGACCTGAGCCCCCTATAGCTCCTAGATTTTGCGCGAGGAACCCAATGTGGGGTGCCCGCGCACTATGTGCGCCAACCGCTCCGATAACCCGGCACGGGTTGCGGGGTGAGGGGCGCATCCCATCCATCTAACTCACTGGAAGAAGAACCATGAGCACCGTACTCAACCTTCAGAATGTCTCCGTGATTCGCGGCGGCCGCCCCATCCTTAACAACGTTTCGTGGACTGTGAACGAAGGTGAACGCTGGGTCGTTCTGGGCCCCAACGGCGCCGGTAAGTCCACTCTGCTTTCGATTGCGGCAGCCCGCCTGCACCCGACCAGCGGCGAGGTTGAAATCCTTGACGAGACCCTCGGCGCTGTTGACGTGTTCGACCTGCGCCCGCGCATTGGTCTGTCCTCCGGTGCTTCGGCTACCCAGATTCCCGCCAGCGAGAAGGTCTCTGATGTCGTCGTGACCGCAGCGTACGCCGTGTCCGGCCGTTGGAAGGAAGAATACGACGTCATGGACGACGAGCGTGCCACCGAACTGCTGGCTGACTGGGGCGTCGACACCCTCGCTGACCGTACCTTCGGCTCCCTCTCCGACGGCGAGCGCAAGCGTGCACTGATTGCCCGCGCGCTGATGACCGACCCCGAGCTGCTGCTGCTGGATGAGCCCGGCGCAGGCATGGACATTTCCGGTCGTGAGGACCTGGTCGAGCGTCTGACCGCGCTTGCCGCTGACCCCTACGCACCGGCTACCGTGCTCATCACCCACCACCTTGAGGAAATCCCGGCGGGCTTCACCCACGCCCTGCTGGTCCGTGATGGCGGCGTGGTCGCTGCAGGCCCGATTCTGTCCACCATTACCGAGACGAACCTCGCCGCAACCTACGACATGGACCTGGCTCTGACCGTCACCTCCGCGGGTCGTTACTCCGCATTCAAGCGCGCATGAGTCGTGGCCCGAAGCAGCTAAGCGCCGAACAGATCGCTGAGCGTGCCGAGCGTGTCTACGCCATCGAGTCGGTCACGGCTCTGGCACAGGCACCCGAGCAGGCTCTGCGCTACTACACGCAGCTGACCGATGTGAAGCTCCGTAGCGCCATGGAACCGCAGTGGGGTATCTACATTGCGGAGTCCTCGAAGGTGATTCGTCGTGCGCTCGCTGCCGGTCATCAGCCCGTTTCTTTCCTGATGAGTGAGAAGTGGGCTGATGATTTGGCGGATGTGTTGCGCGCCCATCCTGACACTCCCGCGTATGTGGGCAGTGAAGAGCAGCTGGAGCAGGTGACCGGTTTTCATCTGCATCGCGGTGCGTTGGCGGCGATGGCTCGTCCTATGCCGCAGCCTCTGGAGCAGCTACTGCAAGGTGCCTCTCGCGTGGCGATTTTGGAAGATGTTGTGGACCACACGAATGTGGGAGCTATTTTCCGTTCGGCTGCCGCGCTGAACGTGGATGCCGTGCTGGTGACTCCGCGGTGCGCTGATCCGCTGTATCGCCGCTCGATTCGCGTGTCGATGGGTACTGTTTTTCAGGTGCCGTGGGCTCGCCTGGAGTCGTGGCCTGCTGACTTGCAGACCCTGCACGAGCTGGGCTTTAAGAGCGCGGCGTTGGCTCTGGAGGAGGACTCGCTGACCCTGGAGGAGCTGTCTGCTCGCCGGGATGAGAAGCTTGCGCTGATTCTGGGCACGGAGGGGCACGGACTGTCGCCCCGGACCCTGGTGGCGTGTGACGATACGGTGATGATTCCGATGTCGCACGGCGTGGATTCTTTGAACGTTGCGGCGGCAAGCGCCGTGGCGTTCTGGGAGACCCGTCCGCGTTCATAACCTGAGTTCTACCCTGATTCTTAACCCGCGTGAGCACCTTCTCCGGGTACCCTTGCGGCGTGTAGGTTGGTGCCTGTGAGGGAACATACTGGGATTTAATCCGTGAAGGTGGTACCCTTAATGGGTTGTGCGCGCCCTATGCGGGCACAATGGTGATGCGCTCTGAGATTTTCTCGATAGCTGCACATCGAAAAACCTACTCCATCTATATAAGGGCTACTGGCAAAATCCAGTAGCAGAAGAAGGTAATCAATGAAGGCAGAAATCCACCCGGACTACAACCTGGTTCTGTTCCGCGACCTCGCATCCGGCAAGGTCTTCCTGACCCGTTCCACCATGACCTCGGACAAGACCGAGAAGTGGGAAGACGGCAACGAGTACCCGATCGTCGAGGTTGAAATCTCGTCCGAGTCGCACCCGTTCTACACCGGTAAGCAGCGCATCATGGACTCCGCAGGTCGCGTCGAGCGCTTCAACGCACGCTTCGGCAACTTCGGCAAGAAGTAAATCTTCTGTCCCAGTTTTGCTTTTTAGCGAAATCAATGCCCCGTTCTCCTTGGCTTTCAAGGAGGCGGGGCATTGTGCGTTTTATGGTCAGAGCTGAAATCTTCGCCCAAACGTGAGGAAAGTTGTAATGTAAAACCTTTCGTTCGCCGGTGCGTAGACCAGCTGACGGCGTTACAATGAGTAAGTATTTTGCGAGCTGTGCATTTTCTGTGCCCTCCAGCGCCGCCCCGTATCGGCGGGTATTCTCCGGCTCTCTGCATTCTAGAGACTTCGCTGGATGCGCTGCGCACCTCGCGTATCACCACCTCAAACAAAGGACAACTTAATGAGCGACGCTCACTCTGAACCGTCGCAGAAGAAGAAATGGGTCAAGCGTATTCTGCTGATCCTGCTGATTCTTCTGCTGGTTATTACCCTCGGTATTGGTTTCTTTATTTGGCGTGCTGGCCACACCTGGGATAGCAAGACCGAGAAGTTTGACTCCATCACTAAGGTGGATGAAGACCTCAGCAAAATTAAGGAGCAGCTTGGCGAGGCTAAGAAGCTCAACGTGACGGAGCTGAAGGCTCCGACCGTCACCAACTCGGATACCGGCAAGAACGGCTCTGATGCTGCTGCGGCTCTTGCTGCGAACGCCAGCGAGCACGATAAGGACGGCGACGGTATCTTGGACAACGGATACAATTACGGCGTCATTAAGGGACCCGGTAAGAACATCCTGCTGCTCGGTAGCGATACCCGTACTGGCGCTGATGCAGCTCTGGTGAGTGGTTCCCGCGCGGACACCATTATGCTGATGCACATCCCGGCTGACGGCAAGGGCGTGTACATCATCTCGATTATGCGTGACACCTGGGTTAATATTCCCGGTTACGGCACGGCTAAGGTGAACGCGGCACTGAACTACGGCGGTGTTTCCCTGCAGGTTGCTACCATCGAAAACCTGGTTGGCGTCAAGATCGACCACGTGGCTGAAATTGAGTTTGAAGGATTCAAGTCTCTCGTGAATGCTATTGGCGGCGTGGATGTCCAGGTTCCCTTCGCATTCACCAGTAACGTCTGGACCTTTACGCCGGGTCTGATGCACCTGAACGGTAGTGGCGCTCTGAGCTTTGTTCGTGAACGTTACTCTTTCGCTGATGGTGACTACCAGCGTGTTCGTAACCAGCGTGCGTTCCTGCGCGGCCTGTACAACACGATGAAGGCTAAGGGCGCACTGAGCAATGTTGCGTCTTTCCAGTCCTCTATCGAGTCTCTGACCGATTATATGCGCGTAGATCAGGGCCTGAACGCTGCGCAGATTGCTCAGATTGCGGCTCCGGTGCTGACCAGCGGTGACACCACGATGCGTATGACCACCCTGCCGAACGCAGGCCCGGGTTGGTCCTACGACGGTCAGTCAATCATTCTGGTTAACCAGGCTGCAAATGCTCAGCTGGCAAACGCACTGCAGCATGACACGATGGATCAGTTCATGGCGACTTACGGCCAGGACTAAGGTCTGACTCCTTGCGGGGGTGAAAGCTGATGAGGCTTTCGCCCCCGCTGGTTTTTAACTGTTCCCGAAAAGCTGTCGGAATGTAGCACTTGGAAGTGCCTCGTTGGCGTTTAGAGAGCTGCTGGAGCGCACAAAAGGGGCGGCTACCTCACCGTGATGGTGGGGTAGCCGCCCCTTTTGTGTCTTTACGTTCTGTCGTGGAGGAGCTTATGCCTTCAGATTGGTTTCTTCTGCTTCTTCAGCAGTTCCCTCTTCTTCGTATTCTTCCTCGTACTCGTCGTCGTAGGCTTCGTAGTCGTCGTAGTAGGTCTGACGACCAAAGTAGAAGGCGACTGCCGCGATAGCACCACCCAGAATAGCGATGAGGATGCCGAGCATCGGGGTCCACAGCATCGAGAGCAGGCCGGCGACCAGAACGGCGAGGCCTGCACCCTTGACCAGGTTCACCAGACGGTCACGTTCGTTCGGCTCGTAGTATTCCTCTTCCTCAATGCTGTACTCGATGGCGGGCTTCTCCGCGGCGGGTTCGCCGCGGGTCGGCTCGGGGGTGGAGGAGCCACCGGTCAGGGAGCTCATGAAACCGCGACGCCTCTTCGGAGCCTGCTGTGCGGAGGACTCCAGGTAGTGGCGCTCACCTTCGGTGGGTACGAATGCGGCGGGCACCTCGTACTCTTCGCCAGCGGGTAGCAGTGCCGGAACGTTGTTGGGCAGAGTCTCGTACCATTCCTGCGGAATATCGGCGGGGCGTGCAGCCTGAACGGTCAGGGACAGTTCCAGGGTGTTACCGCGAATAGTGCCCCAGGCGCTGGTGAGGCGGTCGTTCTCAAAAGCGTAACGGATGACGGGCGTCAACTGCTCAGACATCTGGGTGCTCAGGCGGCCCACGAGCTTGCGGTCGTGGCGCACCTCAACGCTGTCAACGAAGCGGCCGTCGGAGGTCTTGAGCTGGTTCGCCTCCAGGGTCAGGATCACGCGGCCTTCACCGCTGGGCGGCAGGATGCTGTGCAGGTATTCGGAGTGTTCCTTCTCGTCGAGCACCTTCATGGACGGGCCCTGGGGCAGCAGGGTCGCGCGGGTCGGTGCGTCGTTGAGGGGGAAGAGAGAGCCGGGTGCGGACAGGGAGAGCACGCCGGTGCTCTTCACGTGCATGCCGCCGCCTTCCGCGCGTACGGCAACAGCGGAAAGCTGCAGGTGCGCGATGGGTTCGTAGCCGGAGGCGACCACGCGGGTAATGGAATCCCAGTACGCTGCGGAGTCCTCCACGCTCATGCGGCCTACCTTGAACTCATCAATGTAGACGGCGATGCTATTGGGCTCGTAGGGGTTATCCGGTTCGGGAACCAGGCGCGCTTCACCGTACCAAATCCGTTCACGGTCGATGTGCAGTTCCTCAAAGATTTGGAGGGTTTCTGCTTCGTAGTAATCATCGGTGACGATGTTAACGCTACCGCGGTCACCGAGTGCGTAATCGACCACTGAAAACTCCTTCTGATATGTCTAAGCGAGCGGATACCTAGTCTATTCTCTCATGCTTTCAGGGCGGACAGCTCACAAAAACGGGTGACATTTATCTGTCTTTTAGCACCGGGTGCATATAGTTTTGTGTTTGGGGGAATCAGCCCCGGTAACGCCGACTCATATCAACGCACTAAAGAGCCGCAAACCCTCCGGGCAGAGCCTCACGAAACAAAAATTTCGGCTAAGAAAACCGCGAAAAAGACCGCCGCCCGACACCACCCGGTTCACAACCGGGTGAGCGCCAAGCGGCGGTCTACGACAATTAGCTTGAGAGCCTCACAGGGTGGTCATAGCACCCCGCTCGGCTACTCAAACCATGTAGCTCTTAGTCCTGCAGGGAGGCGTTGAACTTCTGCGCCACAATCGAACGGTGGCCGTGATCCTGAGCCTCCAGAACCAGACGACGCAGAGCCGAAGGAGCCTCGGGGTTCGCCTCCAGCCAACGCTGAGCCAGCGCAACGGAGGGGTTACCCTCAACACCCAGACCCTCGGTGGAGCCGGTGTTGTACGGAGCCTTCGGGTACAGGCCACGCACAATGCGGGTCGCCATACCAATCGAACGGGACGCCCAAATGGGCAGCAGAGCCTCAAAGTAGGAGTCGTAGTAGGACTCACGCAGCTCAACCGGACCGCGAGCAAAACCGTTAATGGTCGAAGCCAGAGCGTCGTTCGACAGCGACTCGTCTTCCATGATGGTCTTGTATGCGGCAGCCTTACGCTCAGCAGAGGGCAGGGCAGCAATCGCGTACGCGTAACCATTCGAAGAAATCGAGGAGGGGCTGTACTTAGCCGCACGGTCCAGATCCTCAACGGTCACCAGGTCGCGGCTTGCGAGCGCACCCAGTGCACTCCAACCCAGGTTCTGGTCGTAAGGAATGCCGGTTGCGTCAGCAATATCGCCGGTGGTGTCTTCGAAAGCACCACGGGCAATATCGCGGCAGAGCTCTTCACCCTTGGTCGCGTTGGTGGAGACCGAAATCAGGGCGCGCAGCAGAATCAGCTGCTCGTCGGAGCCGGGCTTAGCCTGTGCCAGTGCGGCTGCGAATGCGTCGTAGAGAGCGTCGTAGAGGCGCTCGCGGCCGGTGGGTGCGGAGAAGGTTGCGATAGCGACCTGTGCGTTGTTGACCATGGTGCCCAGCAGGGATGCGCTCGGTTCCTTGGAGACGTTGCGTACGACCGCGTCGACGTAGGTGGTGACGGGCAGGCGTGCATCGCGCACGTTCTCCCAGAGGGAGCCCCAGATGAGGCCGCGGGAGAGTGCGGATTCGAGGGTGGAGACACCTTCGATAGCTGCCTGCAGGCCGTCTTCGTCGGTCAGGGCGACCTTGGCGTAGGTGTGGTCTTCTGCGTTGAGCATGAGCAGGTCGGCTTCGCCAACGAGCTTCTTCTGCTCATCGGTGAGCTCTACGCGGTGCTCGGAGACGGGCTCTGCCGGGTACTCGAGGGAGAACAGGCCGGTGGAGGTGAGCTTGCCGTCGGTTAGTGCGAAGGTTTCCAGCTTTGCCACGTGGGGGCGGCCCAGACCTGCGGGCTGCTGTGCGGGCAGTTCCTGGGTGAGGATCAGGTCGGTGAGCTGGCCGTCTTCGCCGTAGACGCGCTTGGTGCCCAGTGCGGACACGCCGGAGGTCTGCAGCCATGCGTTAGCCCATGCCTGCATGTCGCGGCCGGACACCTCGTTGAGTACCTGCAGGAAGTCGTTCAGGGAGGTGTTGCCCCACTCGAAACGCTTGAAGTACACGCGTGCTGCTTCGATGAAGGTGTCGAAGCCTACGTAGGCGACCAGCTGCTTGAGCACGGATGCGCCCTTTGCGTAGGTGATGCCGTCGAAGTTCTGCGATGCTGCTTCTAGGTGGGGGATGTCAGCGACGATGGGGTGGGTGGTGGGTAGCTGGTCCTGCATGTATGCCCATGCCTTGCGGTTGTTCGCGAAGGTGACCCATGCGTCGTTGAAGTTGTTGGCTTCCTTAGCGCCGAGGGTGCCCATGAAGTCTGCGAAGGATTCCTTGAGCCACAGGTCGTCCCACCACTTCATGGTGACGAGGTCGCCGAACCACATGTGTGCCATTTCGTGGCAGATGGTGTTGGTGCGGCTTTCGAGGTCGTCCTCGGTTGCGCCGGAGACGAAGATGTAGTCTTCGGTGAAGGTGACCAGACCGGGGTTCTCCATTGCGCCGATGTTGTATTCGGGCACGAATGCCTGCTCGTACTTGGGGTACGGGTAGGGGTAGTCGAAGAGGTCCTGGAAGAAGTCCAGGCCGTTTTTGGTGACCTTGAAGATGTGGTCGTAGTCGAAGTGCGGCTTGAGGGACTGGCGGCAGTATGCGACCAGGGGGATGTCACCGCTGTTGACCTTGCTCTTGGGCTTGTAGGTGGTGGTTGCGGTGAAGTATTCGCCGGCAACGATTGCGGTGATGTAGGTGGAGATCTTTGCGGTGGGGGAGAAGACTCGCTTGGTGATGGAGTCGTCGGTGGGGTCTGCGACCTGGCTTTCGAGTACGCCGTTGGAGCTGACGACCCAGTCCTTGGGTGCGGTGATGCGGAAGTTGAAGACTGCCTTCAGATCGGGCTGCTCGAAGTTCGGGAAGACTCGGCGGCAGTCGGAGGGCTCGTACTGGGTGTACAGGTAGACGCGACCGTCGGAGGGGTCGAAGTAGCGGTGCATACCTTCGCCGGAGCGGGAGTAGTAGGAGCGACCGTGGATGGTGAGCACGTTTTCTGCCTGCAGGTTGGGCAGGGTGATGCGTGCGCCGTCGACGACATCAGCCAGGGTCAGTTCGGTGCCGTTGAGCTTAACGGAGTCGACGCTGTGGTGGATGTAGTCGATGAAGGTTTCTGCACCGGGGGTGTTGCAGGAGAATCGGACGGTGGTGACGGTGGGGTAGGACTCGAATTCGGGGTCCTTGGCGTTAGTCAGGTCGACATGCACGTCGTAGGTGTCGACACTGATGAGAGCCGAACGTTCTGCGGCTTCTTCGCGGGAGAGGTTCTCATTATTCATGCTTTTTATTCTAGTCGTTATGACCGAAAATATGGCAGTTGAGTGGGCGTGCCGGTCATATTACTCACGGTGCGAGAAGATCACCGGGGGCATGGCGAACCAACCAGACTTGAATATGTGACGCAGAACATGCCCATTCGATTTGCAGAGTATTCAGAAAGCCCGTATAGTATTACGTGTTGCTTCGAACGGCACCGAAAGGAAAACGTTCGAAAGTCACCTGCGCGGGTGGCGGAATAGGCAGACGCGCTAGCTTGAGGTGCTAGTCCTCGTATTAGAGGGTGGGGGTTCAAGTCCCCCCTCGCGCACAGATAATCCCCGGTTCTTCGGAACCGGGGATTTTTGTATGCCCGGATAGTCTCATCAGCAGTTTGCTGGCTTGCGCCTTTCAAAAAGGCCTGTGCTTTAAAATCTCGGACTGAAAACTTCCTGGCCGCAAACTTTCGGGCTGCAAAAATAGGCACAGAAACTTCCGGCGCAGAAAACTTCTAACGCAACGAAGCACTCAAAATATATCAGCGCACAAAAAAGTAGTGGGGTGAGGCTCCTTGAAAGGAACCTCACCCCACACTAGCTACGCTAAGGAAGCTAGAAGAACAGCTGCATCAGCTGACACTGAATTACTCAGCCAGACGCTCCGGGTCGGTGGTGACCAGAATCTTCACAGCGGTCTCGTTGTGGTGGATCAGGGTGTCGAAGCCCTTGTCAATCAGGTCTTCCACAGCGATCTTGCCGGTGATGAAGGGCTTGAGGTCAATCTTGCCGGACTCAACGAGCTTGATGGTCTCCGGGTGGGAGTTCACGTATGCGATGGTGCCGCGGATATCGAGCTCCTTGAGCACAACCTTCTGAACATCCAGGGAAGCGGGCTTACCCCAAATGGAGACGATGACGACCTTACCGGTGGGCTTGAGAGCATCCAGAATCAGGTCCAGTGCGGGCTGAACGGAGGTGCACTCGAACGCGATGTCAGCGCCACGGCCGTCGGTCAGCTTGTGAATCTCAGCCAGAACGTCAACCTCTGCGGGGGAGAAAGCGTAGTCAGCAACGCCGGAGTCCAGAGCCTTCTGGCGGCGCAGCGGGGACAGCTCAGAGATGATGACCTTAGCGCCCTTAGCCTTCAGAACTGCGGAGGTCAGCAGACCGATGGGGCCAGCACCGGTCACCAGTGCGAATGCGCCCTCTTCGAACTCGCCTGCACGCTCAACAGCGTGGTAGCCAACGCTCAGCGGCTCAATCAGTGCAGCCTCGTCCAGGGGAATGGTGTTGGGGATCTTGTGAACCCAGCGACGCTTGACAGCGACCTTCTCGGACAGACCGCCACCGCGACCGGCCAGACCAATGAAGTTCATGTCCTTGGACAGGTGGTAGTCCTTGGAGTCGGGGCCGGTGTAGACGTCATCACGAATGATGTAGGGCTCGACAACAACGTGGTCGCCAACCTGCAGGTCGTCTACGCCTTCGCCCAGTGCCTCAACAACACCGGAGAATTCGTGACCGAGGGTGACGGGGGAGTCCTCACCAGAAATGGGGTGGGGATGACCGTGCTGGGGGCAGAAGATGGGGCCGTCCAGGTATTCGTGCAGGTCGGTACCGCAAATACCGCACCATGCGACCTTGACCAGAACCTCGCCCGCAGCGGCTTCGGGTGCGGGGATGTCTTCAATGCGGATGTCGTTACGGTCGTAGAAGCGTGCTGCCTTCATGGGATGGAGCTCCTTAGCGTGGTTGTGGCGCTTACTGCGGTGTGTGCTTGCCGGTACGGTTCGCATCCATGGGTCTGTCACAGCGTTGACAGAGGCCCAAACGACATGGTTTGGACCGGTTGTGAACTGTCCTGCCGGCATTCGCATCGCTAGCGCCGGATGGTGACGGGTGCGGCTGGATTGCCGCTCCCATGTGCTTAACGCTACTCCTATGAATCAAAGATTCCTAGGATATATACAAAATTTCTTTTATGTGACACAAATTTCTTTTTGGGTGTTTTCGACTCCATCACGCCCGAACATCTAGCGCCCGGCGAGCGCAGACGGTAGCGTAGAAGCATGACTGACGCGAACACCCAGGGCACCGCCGCCCACACCCAGCCCACTTTTGATAGCTCCGGTCGAACGGCACCGAACCGACCCGCCGCAACAACCCGCCACTACGACGCTCCCGATGCTGATTGCGTGCGCGGTAGCGAGTACTCCGAGATCCTAGCCCTTGAAACCGAGCAGCGTAAGCGTGCCGCTGAGCACCGCCGCAAGCGAGGGCACACGCATCCCGAGCAGGAACGTAGCCACGGCGAGCGCCACGGTCACGGAAAGGGCCACGGTCACCACCTCGACGAAGACAGCGGGCTGGCGCATATTCGCCGCGACCTCGCCGAATCTGTAGCCACCCGCGCAGACTCCCTGACCGCAATTCTCAAGGCGATTCACGCGCATCCTGAGACTGCCTACGAGGAGTATTTCGCCTCCCGCACGCTCGTTAATGCGGTCCGCGAAGCCCACCCGAACCTCAGTATCGAGTACCCCGCCTTCGGCCTGGATACCGCGTTCAAGGTGGAGCTCACCAGTGCCGACTACGACCCCGCCAAGCATCGCACCATCGCGATTCTCTCCGAATATGACGCGCTGCCGGGCATCGGTCACGGCTGCGGCCACAATGTCATTGCGGTATCCGGGCTGGGCGCTTTCCTTGCCCTGGCGGATGCGCTCGCCACCGGCCCCGAGGCGTTTAGCGGTAGGGTTCTTTACTACGGCACGCCCGCCGAAGAGTCTGAAGCCGGTAAGGAGCTGATGGCGCGTGCCGGTGCGTTCGAGCAGGTGGATGCCGCCATTATGGTGCACCCCTACTTTATGGATGTGGCTGATCAGGCGTGGTTGGGTCGCCGCGAATGCCGTGTGACCTATAGGGGCGTGAGTGCGCATGCTTCCTCGCACCCGTTTATGGGTCGTAACGCGCTGGATGCGGCGAATCTGGCGTATCAGGGTTTGGGTTTGTTGCGTCAGCAGATTCCCGGTTCTGACCGTATTCACGCGATTATTGATCACGGCGGGGACGCCCCGAACCTGATTCCTGCCACCGCGAGCCTGCACATTAATATCCGTTCTAAGCACGCGCCGACTCTGCGTGCTCTGTCGCGACGGGTTGAGGAGGTGTTGCGCGGTGCGGCGCTCATGGCTGGCGTGAGTGCGGAGGTGACGTGGGATTCTTCGCCGATGACCATGCCGGTGCGTACGAATCGTCCGCTGTTGAAGCGTTGGGTTTCGGCTCAGCGTTCGGTGGGTCGCCACCCGTACCCGCCCGGCACGGTCAGCGACACCCTGGCGGCTTCTACCGATTTCGGTAATGTGAGCCTGCGCGTGCCCGGTATTCACCCGCTGATTCAGATTGCACCCGAGGGTACCGGTATGCACACGGTGGAGTTCGCGCACTGTGCGGACACTCCGGCGGCGGTTGATGCTGCCCTGGATGCGTCGTTCGGTTTGGCTTCTGTGGCTTTGGATTTCCTGATTGACGATGAGTTGGCGCAGGCGGTTCGTGCCGATTTTGAGGCTTCTGGCGGTGCCGTGGATGTGGAGGGCTACTTTAGTGACATGTGAGAGCGATATGTGAGCTTGCTCAAAAGGTCAGAACGTCATTATTTGGTTTTATGAGTGAAAAATACCCCTCATAGCCCATAAAGTCACTAGCACCCATCTAAAAAAGCAAAATAACCCAACACAAAACGCAAAATCTGCGGCATAATAGAAAGTAACGGAGCGAGCCCACCGGGGAAGAACGCCCACCTCAGGAAATTCACCCCCGAGGCACACACCCGCTTCCACATAAACCCCGCGAGAATCCTCTCGCACCACACGGATAACTCTCACGAAAGAGGGCATACAGCAATGAACGGTGTCAACAACCCCACCAAGCTCGGCGTCATCGGTGCAGGCGGCGTCGGTAGCGCAACCGCATACGCAGCTATGGTCCGCGGCTCCGCAGACGAAATCGTCCTGTACGACATCGACGGCAAGCGCGCACACGCTGAAGCACTGGACATCGCACACGGCGCAATGTTCGCACACGAAGCAACCGTAACCGGTGGCGACGACATCGAACTGCTGCGCGACTGCGACATGGTCATCATCACCGCTGGTGCTCGCCAGAAGCCCGGCCAGCCCCGCCTCGAACTGGCAGGCGCAAACGTCGCAATCCTCGAGAAGCTGCTGCCGAACATCCTGTCCGTAGCGCCCAACGCAATCATCATGCTCGTCACCAACCCCTGTGACGTTCTCACCATCGTTGCCCAGAAGATTACCGGCCTGCCCGCAAACCGCGTGCTGTCCTCCGGTACCGTTCTGGACTCCTCCCGCCTGCGTTGGCTGATCGCTAACAAGGCTGGCGTCTCCATCAAGAGCGTACACGCAAACGTTGTTGGCGAGCACGGCGACTCCGAGTTCCCCGTCTGGTCCGCAGCAAACATCGGCATGGTTCCCCTGACCGAGTGGGAGCAGGATGGCAAGCTCGTCTTCACCGAAGAGGTCCGTGAAGAACTGGCAACCGAAGCTATGCGCGCAGCATACAAGGTCATCGAGGGCAAGGGTTCCACCAACTACGCAATCGGTATCTCCGGTGCACGTATCGCTGAGGCATTCCTCGGCGGCCAGAACGCAGTGCTGCCCGTCTCCACCACCATTGCAGGCGAGCTGTACGGCTTCAAGGACGTTGCACTGTCCCTGCCCACTATCGTGAACCGTGAGGGCATCCAGCGTGTGCTCGAGGTCCCCATGAACGAGGCTGAGCTGGCACAGCTGAAGGCATCCGCTGAGGCAATCCGCGCAGCCGCAGCTTCCCTCGGTTTCTAATTCGCTCGGGTCCATAACCCGTAAGAAGCAAACATTCAGTAGGCGCAGCGTCAAGCTGAGCTAACCGACAGAAGAACCCGCCGCACCCGGCACCTGCTCGAAGAGTGGGGGATTCGGGGACGGCGGGTTCGCTGTATCTGTGAGATGTTTTCTATGCGGTGCTTTACCTGCCGAGCCCGTTCATAGTTCTGCGTTTAAACCGCCGTATGACCGCCCGGCGCACACCATCGGCGTGTAGGTAGTAGAATAAATGGCATGAGCATTGATCCTCGCACTGAACTCACCCGCCTCCTTGACGCGCTGGAGGCGCACCTGACCGCCGTTGTTAACCGAAGCGGCGAGCACGACCCTGCCGTCGATGAGGCATACGTAGAAATCGCCAACGCCTTCGAAGCATACGAAGATTCTCTCTTCGAGGCTCACAACGAGGTCACCCCCCTGAGCGTCTACGGCGATGAAGACGAGGATGACCTTGAAGAAATCCTCGACGATGAAGACGACATCGACGACGATATTGAGTACGAGGACTAACTAGCGCCTCACCCATACGTTACGGACCGACCCCTGACCGGTACCCCCTACGCGGGGTAATACGGCAGGGGTCGAACCGTACCCGCAACACCCGCGCAGCTCTTGCCCTCGAAGCAGACGCGGGCGGCCGCAGAAGAACTATCCATCAAATACCCGCCGAGCATGTACCGAGAACGGAGACACCCGTGAGCGAACCCCGCACCTGGCGAGACCACGCCCTCATCCTCCGCACCCAAAAACTCGGCGAAACCGACCGCATCATCATCATGCTCACCCGCGACGGCGGAATCACCCATGCCGTCGCCAAGGCTGTACGCAAACCCACCTCCAAGTTCGGTGGGCGACTCGAACCGTTCATGCACACCGACCTGTCCTTCAGCCGCGGCAGAACGAACCTGCACACCATCACCCAGGCGGCGACCCTGCACGCCTACACCGCACCGATTATGGCGAACTACGATGCGTACACGTGCGCCTCCACCATCGCCGAGCTGGCGGAAGCACTCACCAAAGACACCGATAGCACCTCCGATATTTACACCCTGACCCACGGGGCGCTTGCCGCGCTCGCGCACGGGCAGCATGTGCCGCAGAGGATTCTGACCCGCTACCTGGCGCGCAGCATGAACGCCGCCGGCTGGCCTCTCATCGGTGAGAACTGCACCCGATGCGGCAATCCGCTCGTAAACGCAGACCACCCGGGCGATAACGGAGCAGACACTAGCACCCCCGGCACTACAATCCCCGGCGCTACAGGCGGAAGCGGCAGGTACATTGCTTTCCACACCGCCCACACCTACGGGCACCACACCGTCCTCTGCCCCCAATGCGCACCCGCCACCGACACGCCCCTGACCGGCCTGCGTGCCGAAGAGCTCGGCTATGCGCTCGCCACCGCGTCGGCGGATCCGCGCGCCTGGGCGACTATTGATGCAGCATCGGTGCCGGTTGCATCCAAGGTTCTGGGGCTCTACCTGAAAACCACCCAGAACCTGCTCGAGCATCCCCTGAAAACGGCGAGCGCCCTCGAGAACGAAAGTCCTTCGCTGTAAAGAACCACCCGCACAGCGCAGATGCACGCCGGTGCTTCAATCATGCGTCAACCAGGACGCAAAATAACCCCCCGAAGCACCCGCCCATGCGCGCTGTGTCACGGTAAAATAGCTAACAGCACGCCAGGTTTATTTCTGGCGTATATCTAGGCAAACGACCCCGGGGGAGAACCCGCCAGGGAAGAAAGGCACACATGGCACGCACCCAGCCCGTACCCCCGCCCGCACACCCCACCGGGGCAACCCCGCCGCCGATCCCGAAGAAGTTCATTCCGCAGCATGTTGCTGTTGTCATGGACGGTAACGGACGCTGGGCCAACGAACGCGGCCTACCCCGCACCGAGGGCCACCGCGCCGGCGAAGCGGCACTGTTGGACGTTGTTGCGGGCGCTATCGAAATGGGTATCCCGTACGTGACCGCCTACGCGTTCTCCACCGAAAACTGGAAGCGCTCACCCAGCGAAGTTGCGTTCATTATGCGTTTCTCCACCGAGGTGCTGCAGCGTCAGCTGGCAACCCTTAAGACCTGGGGTGTGCGCATCCGCTGGGCTGGCCGCCGACCCAAGCTGTGGAAGAACGTCATCGAAGAGCTCGAACACTGCGAACGCGAAACCATCGACAACACCGTCTGCACCCTCACCATGTGCGTGAACTACGGCGGCCGCGCAGAAATCGCTGACGCGGCGGCAGCTATCGCGGCGGACGCTGTGGCGGGCAAGCTCAAGCCCGGCAACATTACCGAAAAGACCATCCAGAAGTACCTGGATGAGCCGGACCTGCCCGATGTTGACCTGTTCCTGCGTTCCTCCGGTGAGCAGCGCATCTCGAACTTTTTGCTCTGGCAGAGTGCCTACGCCGAGATGATTTTCATGAACGTGCTCTGGCCCGATGTTGACCGCCGCACCCTCTGGGAAGCTGTCGAAGAGTACGCGCGCCGCGACCGCCGTTACGGTGGCGCTGTCGACGCCGTCGCTATCGACAAGTAGCCCCTGGCATGCAGACCCGGCACGCCCGGCTCGTAGCCCCATAAACCACCCACACCCTCCAACACTAGGGAGAACAAATGCGCATCTACCCGACCTTCTTCAACATCTTCTTCAAGGGCATGGACCCCGAGAAGGCACACCACGTCGGCTTCTGGGGCGTTCAGACCCTGCGCAACGTCGGCATCACCCGCGCGCTGCGCAAGTACTTCCAGCCCGCACCGGAACTGGCAACCACCGTCATGGGTATTACTTTCCCCTCGCCGTTCGGCCTGGCTGCAGGCTTCGACAAGGGCGGTAAGGGCATTGCCGCGCTGGCTGGTATCGGCTTCGGCCACGTCGAGATCGGTACCATCACCGGTCAGGCGCAGCCGGGTAACCCGCAGCCGCGTCTCTTCCGCCTCGTGGAAGATAAGGCGGTCATCAACCGCATGGGCTTCAACAATGATGGTGCCGCAGCGGCAGGCCCGCGCGTTGCCGCCGCCCGTGCAGACCTCGAAACCGAATACCGCGGCGCCGTACGCCCGGTTATCGGCGTGAACATCGGCAAGACCAAGGTCGTTGAGCTCGAGAACGCTATCGAGGACTACCTGATTTCTACCCGCACCCTGGCACCGCAGGCAGACTACCTGGTCGTCAACGTCTCCTCCCCGAACACTCCGGGTCTGCGCACCCTGCAGGCTATCGAGTCGCTGCGCCCGCTGCTTGCCGCCGTGCGTGAAGAGGCAGACCGCGTATGCCCCAACCGCCACGTACCGCTGACCGTGAAGATCGCGCCGGACCTGGTCGATGAGGACGTGATCGAGGTGGCAGCCCTGGCGAAGGAACTGAAGCTGGACGGCATCATCGCCACCAACACCACCATCGCCCGCGACGGCCTGGGCCTGACCAGCGACATGACCAAGGTCAAGGAAATCGGTGCCGGCGGTCTTTCCGGTGCGCCGCTGAAGCCCCGCTCCCTGGAGGTGCTGCGCCTGCTCAAGCGTGAAATCGGCGACGACCTCGCGATCATCTCCGTTGGTGGCGTGACCACCGCTGAGGATGTGCAGGAGCGCCTGGACGCTGGCGCTGACCTGGTGCAGGGCTACACCGCGTTCCTGTATGAGGGTCCGCTCTGGGCGGCACACATTAACCGTGGCTTGGTGAAGCTGCGCCGCGCTCGCCGCTAAAAGGTGTACAGGCGGGGGGCTTTATGCTCCCCGACGTGTTGACTCTGCGTGCTGACGTGGCATGCTAAAAGGGGGGGCACCGTTCTCTACCCGCTGGGGTGGAGGCGGTGCCCCTTTTGTGTGCCGTCTATTCCGCTGTTCCGCCGAAAAGCCACATGTGTTTCGAAAAGCCACTAAAGAAGTAGCTTTTCGAAACACATGTGGCTTCTGGACGTTTAAGATGTCTGCTCGCGCATAATGGAGATAAGCGGGAGACCATGCACTACAACGATGTGGAGGACCAACCATGAACCCCAACATGCTGAACCGCCGCTCAATGCTGACCGGAGGCACCCTCCTCAGCCTCAGCACCCTACTCGCCGCCTGCGTGCCGCACGACATCACAACTGCAGGAGACGGCTCCGCAGCCTCCGGCACGCCTGCCACCAACAGCAGCTCAAGCAACAGCACCGGCAACAATGCCGGTAGCGGCGAATACCGCAAAGCAGACGCCAAAGGCCCCGCCCAGAACGTCCCCAAACCCAACGCCCCCGAAAACGGATACCGCGCAAAGACCCCCGACGGCATCCTCAAAACCATGGACACCTGGAATCAGTGGATCAACTACGGCGTCCAAACCGGCGACTACAGCAAAGCCCGCGAATTCCTCTCCACCTCAAACGACGGAGAACTCAAAATCTATCGGGAAATAGAAGCGCTCTACCAGCGCGGCGGATGGGTCATCGACGGCATCGAACACTTCGAACCCGAAGGCATACCCTGGAGCGACGACGGCCGAACCTACTACCTGAAAACCAGCCACGAATGGGACAAACACACCGAGGTAGAACCCGACGGCCGCCAAGAAACCTGGAGTAGCGACAAGGAAGAAGAAATCTACGTCTTCGCCCTCGAACACCGCGACGGCACATGGCAAATCCTCTACTCCCAAATCGACGCCTAACCGCACCGGCCTCTAGCCGCAATACATATATCCAGAAGCCACATGTGTTTCGAAAAGTCACCAAAGAAGTAGCTTCTCGAAACACATGTGGCTTCTCGCGTAAGAACATAAAAATAGGGGAGAGGCCTGAACCTTCAGGACCTCTCCCCAAGCACCTACAAGGCACTAACGACTTAGCGCGGGTACTCGCCGTACTTCACCATCGGAACCGGGCGGCGCATACGACGAATCATCATCATACGGTTAAACGCATACATGCCAGAACCGCGCTGAACCTCACCGAACTTAGCAATCAGCTTCTTCTTCAGGCTGCGCCACAAAATGAAGTAGTCAACAACCCACAGGATCATCAGCGCATACATTGCGTACACGGAACCGTAATAAATCGGTGCACCAACGCTAGACGTACCCGACACACCCTGAGCAATCCAGCCACCAATGAGCAGAACCAGCAGCACAGCCAGCATGAAATCGCCAAGGTTACGGCGCGCATCCACATAATCACGGATATAACGGCGCTGCGTACCACGGTCCACGGCGGGCAGGTAACGCTGATCGCCACCCATCAGCGCATCATTCTGACGCTCACGAGCCTTCGCCATCGCCTCACGTTCACGAGCCTTTGCCTCCTTACGGTCATTAACAACCAGAGGCTGACGACGAGCCGCCTGCTGCTCCTTACGCGAAGGAGTAGGACGGCCCTTCTTCGGGGTGAACTTCGGATTAACCGGAGCCTGAGGCTCCTCTACAACCTGCGGCTGAACAGCTTCCGCTTCAGCCTTCTCTTTCTTACGACCAAACACCCTCCCATCATACCCGAATGGCACACACCAAACCCGCCCCCACAAGCCCACACCAGCAACTGAAACAGCCCCAACCACCCGGCGGTTGAGGCCAAGGCAGAGCCAAGGTGGGGGTAAGGTAGAAACATGACTACTGAATTCACCCACCACAGCGCCCTTAGCGACGCCGTCACCAAAAACTTCGAAGCAACCCTGCAGACCCTCACCGAGCTCGTCGCCATTCCCTCCATCGCCTGGGAATCGCACGACCTCACCCAGGTAGACCGCAGCGCCGAGGCAGTCGCCGCGCTCGCAACCAAGGCAGGCTTCGACAACGTACGCATCGAACGCGCCACCTACACCACCGCCGACGGCACCGAAAAACAGGGCATGCCCGCCGTCATCGCCTCCCGCCCCGCCGCAGAAGGCTACCCGACCATCCTGCTCTACGCCCACCACGACGTACAGCCCGCTGGCGACCTCGACCTGTGGGACACCGACCCCTTCGTCGCAACCCGCAAGGGCGACCGCCTCTACGGACGCGGCGCAGCAGACGACAAGGCAGGCATCCTCGTGCACCTCGCCGCGCTCGCAGCCCTCAACGAAACTCTCGGCGAGGACTTCAAGCTCGGCGTGAAGCTCTTCATCGAAGGCGAAGAGGAGGCAGGCTCGCCCTCCTTCGTCTCCTTCCTCAACACCTACCGTGAGGAACTGTCCGCCGACTACATTGTCGTCGCAGACTCCGCCAACTGGCGCGCCGGCGTACCCGCACTGACCACCAGCCTGCGCGGCGTCGCATCCGGCGACATCGAGGTGCGCGTCGGCAACCACGCCATCCACTCCGGTATGTTTGGTGGCCCCATGCTCGACGCCCACACCCTCATGGCACAGCTCATCGCCACCCTGCACGACGCCACCGGCGCCGTAGCCGTCGAAGGCCTGCACCGCGCCCCCGAACCCGAACTCGAATACGCGGAAGCAGACTTCCGCAACGACTCCGGCATCCTCGACACCGTACCCCTGGCAGGCACCGGTAGCGTTGCCTCCCGCCTGTGGACCCAGCCGGCAATCTCCGTCATCGGCATGGACATCCCCTCCATCGCAACCTCCTCCAACACCCTCGCCGTCGTATCCCGCGCACGCATCAGCACCCGCCTAGCACCCGGCGACAACCCCGAAAACGCACACCGCGCCCTCGCCGAACACATCAAGGCACACGCACCCCACGGCGCACAGGCGAACTACACCGCCGTTGACTCCGGCATGCCCTTCGCCACCGAAGTCGACGCAGACGGCGCACAGACCGCCCTCGACGCAATGCGCGCCGCCTGGGACGTCGAACCCGTACAGACCGGCATGGGCGGCTCCATCCCGTTCATCTCCGACCTGAAGGACGTCTTCCCCCAGGCACAAATCCTCGTCACCGGCGTAGAAGACCCCGACACCCGCGCACACAGCGCCAACGAGTCCCTCTACATCCCGGACTTCAAGAACGCAATCCTCGCGGAGGCGCTACTGCTCAGCGCACTCGGCGCTCGCTAAACGCGCTCGCTGACCAGCACCCACTCGGCTAGAAAGCTTCAAGAAGCGCGGGGGAGAAACATCCACAAAAAGTGGGGGAGAAGGGTCACAAACCCCAACCCCCACTTTTTCGGTATCCTAGAAGCAGAATTACATGTCAAGCCCCCACACCAACACTCACGCCCCCGGCGAACTATGCACACCCTAGGTTGTGCATCAAACACTCAGGGGCGTATCGTGAAGGCTAAAACACCCATATGCACCCACACGCGGCGCACACGGGCAACCAACAAAACAAAAGGACAACACCAATGAGTGAAACCATCATCGAACTGCCGACCCACGGCGTCAACCTCACCGAAGTAGCACAGACCAAGGTCCGCACCCTCCTCGAGCAGGAAGGTCGCACCGACCTGCGCCTGCGCATCGCCGTCCAGCCCGGCGGCTGCTCCGGCCTCATCTACCAGCTCTACTTCGACGAGCGCGTCCTCGACGGCGACGCAGTCCGCAACTTTGACGGCGTAGAAGTCATCGTCGACAAGATGAGCGCACCCTACCTCGACGGCTCCACCATCGACTTCGAAGACACCATCGAAAAGCAGGGCTTCTCCATCGACAACCCCAACGCAGCAGGCTCCTGCGCATGCGGTGACTCCTTCCACTAAACCGAAGGCACCCACCACTAAAGCGCAACACGCCTAACAAACCCCCGTCTCGCATACTGCACCCAACCATGCAGATACGCGGCGGGGGTTTTACACTTAACACATGACTACGCACGAAATCACCTGGAAATACATCCTCAACCAGCTCGTCAAACACCAAAACCTCACCGACACCGAAGTCGCCTGGGCAATGGACCAAATCATGACCGGTCAAACCGAACAGCCGATCCTCGCATCCTTCCTCACCGCCCTCCACTCCAAAGGCGAAACCCCCGAAGAACTCGGCGCACTCGCAGCCGGCATGATCGCCAAAGCCGAAACCGTCGACATCGACCCCCACGCCGTAGACATCGTCGGCACCGGCGGCGACCAGCAAAACACCGTCAACATCTCCACCATGGCAGCCCTCGTCATCGCAGGCACCGGCGCCACCGTCGTCAAACACGGCAACCGCGCCTCCACCTCCAAATCCGGCTCCGCAGACGTCCTCGAAGCCCTCGGAATCCGCCTCGACATGCCCATTCCCGCAGTCGCCGAATGCGCTCGCGAGACCGGCATCACGTTCCTGTTTGCGATGACCTTCCACCCGGCAATGCGCCACGTGGGCCCGACCCGCCGCCTGCTGGGCATTCCGACCGCGTTCAACTACCTGGGCCCCATGACGAACCCGGCTCGCGTGAAGTCCTCGGCTATCGGCGTTGCGAACCCGGTCATGGCTGAGAAGATGGCTCACGTCTTCGCGGAGCGCGGCGATCACGCCCTGATTTTCCGCGGTGATGACGGCCTGGATGAGCTGACCATCGCCACCACGAGCCGCCTGTGGGAGGCTGTAGACGGCGAACTGACCGAGTACCGTTTTGACCCGACCGAGTACGGTCTGCAGAACGCACCGCTGGAGCAGTTGCGTGGCGGCGACGCCGAGTACAACGCGGGCGTTTTCCGTGCAATTTTGGCGGGGGAGGGCGAGGCCCCGAAGAGCCCGCTGCGCGCCATTCACGACGCTGTGGTGATGAACGCTGCCGCTGGCCTGGTCGCGTACCGCCCGACCAACGGCGAAAGCTTTGAGACCCGTTTCACTCAGGCATTGGCTGATGCGCGCGAATCTATTGCATCCGGCGCAGCAGAGCGCGTGCTCAACGCCTGGGTAGAGTTCAGCTCCAAGCACGCAGAATAAAGAAGCCCAGAATAAAGAAGCTCAGTAGCTGATGATAGGCACCCGAGCTGGGCGCACCGAATGGTGTGAGCTCGTCTCGGGTGTTTGTCGTTTAACGGGAGGCACTGAGGGGCCCGAAGGTTCGGGGCACGTGAGCACGTGGCTGAGTGCAGAACCGCGGATGGAGAACAGCGCAGTCGCAGTAGTCGCACTACGAGGAGCACAGTTTTAACCCGTGTCAGCTAGAGCGTAGAAAGCACCGATGAGCAGCCGGTGGGGTAGTGAAAAATAGCTCTACTTTACATAATGTATATTATCGGCTTTTTAGGGAGGTCTAGAATGAACCCAAGATTCCCCGTATCTAAATAAAGTCTTAACAGTTCATGTATTAACCTCACCCGGTCACCAGAACTGTCGCCAGCACTCAATCCACCTGAAATAATGGATATACCCCGCATCACGAAGGTGCCGTCGCCTCGTGTGCAGATTCAACGTCAACCACGCCGGTTGATGTACACCAAAGGAGAAAACTCGTGGATTGGCTCTTTGAGACACCCTGGACACTCTGGGTTGCACTCGCCCTCGTTTTCGCCGTCATAGAAATGCTCAGCCTCGACCTGTTCTTTCTCATGCTGGCGATTAGCGCAGGCATCACCGCAGCAATATCGCCCTTCGTGGATAACATGCTGATTCGAACCGTTATTTTCGTGGTGATCTGCCTGATTCTGGTTCTTGGTCTGCGCCCGCCACTGCTGAAAAAGCTCAACAAATCAGCCACCGGTGCTGTCACTAATGCTGAAGCCCTCGTTGGTGCTGAGGTGCGCGTCACTCAAGATGTGACTAGTGAAACTGGTTTGGTTGTACTGGCTGGCGACACCTGGACGGCGCGCACCGCCTCCGGAACGCTCGTAGCAGGATCACACGCGAGGGTACGAGCCATCGAGGGTGCTACCGCAATCGTAGAGCCTCTCCCCCATGACTAAGACCAACAAACTAAGACCCATCTGAATACCGGCTCCAAAAGCCAATTCAGATGCCCTAGAACACACCATATAACTCACCGATAAGGAGAAACAATGCCTATCAGCCTTATTCTGACGGTCCTACTCATCCTCTTCGTGCTGACGATGCTCGCAAAGACCGTGCGCGTCATCCCGCAGGGACGAGCCGGCATCGTCGAACGACTGGGTAAGTTCCACGCCGTCCTCAACCCCGGCCTGCACATCGTCATCCCCGTAGTTGACCGCGTGCTGCCCCTCATCGACCTGCGCGAACAGGTCGTTTCCTTCCCCTCACAGTCCGTGATTACCGAAGATAACCTCGTGGTCGGTATCGACACCGTCGTGTACTTCCAGGTCACCGACCCGCGCTCGGCAACCTACGAAATCACCAACTACATTCGCGCCGTAGACGAGCTGACCAGCGCAACCCTGCGTAACGTCGTCGGTGGCCTGAACCTGGAGCAGACCCTCACCTCCCGCGACCAGATCAACGCCGAGCTGCGAGGCGTACTCGACTCCACCACCGGCCGCTGGGGCCTGCGCGTCTCCCGCGTGGACATCAAGGAAATCCAGCCCCCGGCATCCATCCAGGACTCCATGGAGAAGCAGATGCGTGCAGAGCGTGACCGCCGCGCCGCAATCCTCACCGCAGAAGGCCAGAAGCAGTCCGACATTCTGACCGCAGAAGGTGAATCCCGCGCAGCTATCCTGCGTGCAGAGGGTGAAAAGCAGGCACAGATCCTCCGTGCAGAAGGTGACGCACAGTCCGCAATCCTGCGCGCAAATGGTGAAGCAGAAGCCGTGCAGAAGGTCTTCGCAGCAATCCACGAATCCAACCCCAGCCAGCAGCTGCTCACCTACCAGTACCTGCAGACCCTGCCCAAGCTCGCTGAAGGCGACGCCAACAAGCTCTGGTTCATTCCGACCGAACTCGGCGATGCACTGCGCGGCCTGGGCAACGCATTCGGCACCCTGCCCGCATCCGACCTGGCAGACGCACCGAAGAAGCCCGCTGCCCAGGCACCCAAGAGCGCACCGCAGGCACCCGGAAGCTACGGCATCAACGGCTAAACGCGAAATCTAACGCATAAAAGGCGTGAATCACCAAAAATCACGCCGAATAAACACCATCGCGCTGGGCGGGCGGAGACTATTACCGATATAATGGATGTTTTGTAAACGTTCGAGGGAATAGCTCTCCCCCGCCCAACGTTATGCCTAAAGCGCCAAAGAGCGCACCCGACGACACTGGAGGAAAAATGAGCGATCGTAGCCTGCGCGGTATGCGCCTGGGTTCCCAGTCGATGGAAACCGAATCGAACGTACAGCCCGCGCCCCGCCAGCGCGTCGAATACCGTACCGCAGACGGTGACCGCGTTTTCGTGACCTTCGCGGCAGAAGCAGAAATCCCCTCGGTATGGACCGCAAAGTCCGGTAAGGAAGCATACCTCGTCAACGGCGACTCCACCGCAGACGCCGAAGAAGAGAAGCCCGCACGTACCCACTGGGATATGCTCATGGAACGCCGCAGCATCGAAGAGCTGGAAAAGACTCTGGAAGACCGCCTGGAATACTACCGCAAGCACTACGCGCTCTAAAAGCACCGTAGACATGCCGTAGAAACGCTGTAGAAGCCCGCGCTGCAAGAAGGCCCGCTAAGAGCCACTCGTGCTCTTAGCGGGCCTTTTTCCGTTTGGTGCTGGCTTTCTCGGTACGTGAGCCAGGACAGTGTGCTACAGGGCGCTACAGAAAACATCAAAAGACCGGGGCGGATACGTTATGTATCCGCCCCGGTCTTTTGTTTAAGTCTCAAAGTGAGGAACGATTACTTGCCCAGAGCCTTCTTCAGCTTCTGAACGCGGTTAGCCATACCCCAGCGAGTCACCTTAGACATGGAATCAAAGATAATGTTGCCGTCCATCTTCGAAGCGCCAATCTCACGCTCAACGAAGGTAATCGGAACCTCAACAATCTTCAGACCAGCCTGCTCAGAACGCCACGCCAGATCAACCTGGAACACGTAACCCTTCGAGTCAATGCCCTCAAGGTTCAGGCGCTGCAGGGCGTCACGGCGGTACGCACGGAAACCAGCGGTAATGTCCTTAATGGAGGTGCCCAGAATCAGGCGGGTGTACAGGTTAGCGCCGCGAGAAAGAATCTGGCGGTGTGCCGGCCAGTTCTTGGTCTTGCCGCCGGGAACGTAACGCGAACCAATAGCCAGGTCAGCGCCCGCCTCCACAGCACGAACCAGAGAAGGAAGCTGCTCAGGCTGGTGCGAGCAGTCAGCGTCCATCTCAATCAGAACGTCGTAGCCTGCCTCAAGGCCCCAATCGAAGCCAGCGAGGTATGCGCCACCCAGACCGTCCTTAACGGTGCGGTGCAGAACGTGAATCTGGGGATCCTTAGCCGACAGCTCATCAGCAATCTGGCCGGTGCCGTCGGGGCTGTTATCATCCACCACGAGAATGTCCACCTCGGGAGCTGCCTTGCGAAGACGCTCTACCACGATGGGCAGGTTCTCCTTCTCGTTATACGTCGGGATGACAGTTAGAACGCGCATATTACTCCCTCACAGGTGTATATAAAACAGGCAGTGTAGGTATCCAGTATACCGGGTAAACATTTGAGCAACTGAACCATCGGGGGCTTCTACCGCCCCTAAACAGCCTAAAAAGGTTGTTGACAAGCTAAAAAATTAGTTACTTTCAGTGTAAATAGATTCCAGAACGGGCAGAGGCGAATCCTCATCCAACACCGGAAGCAACGGAATGCGAGCGCGGGGGTCAGTGCTCCAGGATGCTACGCGGGAGTCGGGTGCCTGGACCATGAGGGCTTCGACGCGCCACTGTGCCACGTATGCGGGGGTGTCGGGGGTTAGCTGGCCGGTGAAGGGGTTTTCTTCGTGTGCTAGGCGGTAGACGCCGCGGGTGAGGGCGGCGAAGGCGCTGCGTGCGGAGATGCCGTGTTCGTCGTTCACCAACTCACGAATCAGCGACCAAGCACCCGGCGCATACAGCTGAGTATCAGAACCCAGGGCGATGGAGGTGCCGGTTGCGTTTGCGCGGCGTGCTACGGAGGCTACTGACTCGCGTGCTTCTCCCCCGGCGTGTGCGAGGAGTGCTTGGACGGTGTCGTTGGATGCTTCGTCTTCTTCGGGTTCGCAGACGCTCAGGCCCAGGTTGATGCGTGCTTCTGCCAGTTTGGTGAGGTATTCGTCGGTGATGGGGTCCTGCGGGGTGCTGGTGGCCGCGTCTAGGCGGATCGGCAGCCAGGGGTGGTTTTCGCGTACGGTGAGCGCGGCGTCGGCTGCGGGGGTGAAACCGGCGGATGCGTCGATGGAGAGCAGGAGTGCGGCGTCTTCGGCTACCTGTGCTGTTGCGGGGGCTTCGGTGGGGGTGACAAAGATGCCGACCAGCTGCAGGCCCTTGACGGCGCGTTCGCCTTCGGTGAGGGGGCGTAGTGCCTTGATGGCGCTGATCAGTTCGTCGGTTTCTACGTCGGTGGCGTTGAGGATGAGGCGGATGTCGGGTGTGCCGTGTTCGGCGCTGTAGTAGCTGAGTGCGGAGACGAGGTCGGGTACGTCTTCCATGCCGGCGAGGAGGGTGTGGGTGTGGTAGCCGGCTGCGCGGTATGCCTGCAGGTAGTCGAGGATTTCGGGTGCTTCTTTGCCTGCTACCGGTGCCAGTGCGCGTGCAAAGGCGGGGGTTAGCAGGGCGCCTTCGAGTTCGGTGATGGTGGCTGATTCGTCGGCAATTGAACGCGCGCCTGAATCGGAACCAACCCAGCGGACCGTACCGTCTTCGACCAGCATTGCGGTTGCGTACGGGTCGACCGGGCTGTACACGCTACCATCTACAAAAATACGGGTAGACATTAGAATCCTTTCACCTTTGAGGCGCGCCGAGGCGCACACGAGCGCGGGCACTTCATTGGTGTCCGCGTAGCTGAGCTGAGCATCTCATTTGAGTATAGAAGCACCCCCGCTACCTGCGGTAGTTCGTTCGTCCTTAGATGACGTGCCTTAGATGAGACGGAATAAAGGCGGGATGAGGCAGAACAATGCACAGTTGCGGGGGTGGTGGCCCGAACCGATCGGGCGCGGTGTAGCACTATGTACGGTGTAGCACTTTGTGGAGGTTCGGGTTAGACGTCGAGTGCGACTACGCCGCGGCGTACCGCCTCGATTGCCTCTTCACAGCGGGCGCGGATGACCGGGTCTAGCGAGCGGATGTGCGCGATCTGGTCCAGGGCGTCCAGTACCTGCTTTGCCCAGCGCACGAAGTCGCCGGCGGCAAGGCCGGTATCCTCGATTGCCTTTGCGAGGTGAGCGCCGTTCGCCCAGGCGTACATGGGTTCGACCAGGCCGAAGTCGCATGCCGGGGTCGGGTTGACCTTGAACTGTTCTTCGGCTGCGTTCAGGTCGGCGAGGCGCTGCGTAATCGTCGCGATGGGTGCGCGCAGGGACGGGTGCGGGTAGTGAGCCAGGTATTCCACGGCGTCGCGCTTGCCCTGGTAGGTTAGTGCGGCGACGGTTGCCGCGATGGCGGCGGGTTCCAGTCCGTCGAGGAAGTGCGCGTCCAGACACAGGGCGGTCAGCAGGTCGCGCTCGCCGTAGATGCGGCGCAGAGCCTGGCCGCCGGTGGTGAGCGACAGTTCGCCGTCTTCGGTGCGTTCGACGTAGCCGTAGCTTTCCAGCAGGCGCGCAATGCGGTTAAAGACCTGCGCGATCGTGTTGGTGCGGCGGGCAATCTGGCGGCGCAACCCTTCCGTCTCAGAGTTGAGCTTCTGCCAGCGCTCAGCCCAACGCATGTGGTTTGCGCGGTCGGAGCAGCCGTGGCACGGGTGGTTACGCAGCTGAGCCTGCAGAGCCTCCAGCTGCGCGTCAATGCTGTTCTGACGAGCCGGGATGTTCTGCTGTGCGAGCGCACGCGGGGCGCGGCCGTCGTAGAGTGCCTGACGCATGCGGCTTGCGGTGTCGCGGCGTTCCTTGGCGGTTTTGAGGCTCAGACGCTTGGGGATTTTGATGCGGGAGACCGGTTCGACGGCGCCTTCGAAGTCGCGGGTTGAGGCGGTGCGCTGGTGCGCGTCCTCGGTGACGATGCCGATGCGCGGGTCGGCGTGCGAATCGGAGCGGGTGATGACGACTGCATAGCCGCGGGAGCGGCCGTGCGGAATGTAGATGATGTCGCCGGGTAGGAGCTGCTGGATGCTGTGGTGTGCCTGCGCGCGGGCGTGGCGTTCGTTGCTCTTGGACGCCTTCTTTTCCAGTTCGGCGATCTGGCGGCTGAGCTGGACGTATTCGGTGAAGTCGCCCAGGTGGCATGCCATTGCTTCGCGGTAGCCTTCTAGGGCGCTTTCGTTTTTGCGTACGCGGGAGGCGACGCCCACGACCGACTTGTCTGCCTGGAACTGGGCGAAGGAGGATTCCAGGATTTTGCGGGTGCGTTCGGCGCCGTAGGAGGCGATGAGGTTTGCCGCCATGTTGTACGTGGGGCGGAATGAGGAGTTCAGCGGGTAGGTGCGGGTCGAGGCGAGGGTTGCCACGTGTTCTGGGGACATGCCGGGGCGCCACATGACGACCGCGTGGCCTTCGATGTCGATGCCGCGGCGGCCGGCGCGTCCGGTCAGCTGGGTGTATTCGCCGGGGGTGATGTCTACGTGGGATTCACCGTTGTACTTGGTGAGTTTTTCCAGGATGACGGTGCGTGCGGGCATGTTGATGCCCAGTGCGAGGGTTTCGGTGGCGAAGACCAGCTTGATGAGGCCCTGCGTGAAGAGGGTTTCTACGACCTCCTTGAAGAGGGGCAGTAGGCCGGCGTGGTGCGCGGCGATACCGCGGATCAGGCCGTCGCGCCACTCGTAGTAGCCGAGGGTGTTCAGGTCGCGGGTGTCCAGGTGGGCTGTCGCTTCGGCAATGTAGGCGCGGATGGTCTGCTGCTGTTCGGGGGTGGTCAGCGTAATATCGGCGGATACGCAGTGGCTGACGGCGCCGTCGCATCCGGCACGGGAGAAGATGAAGCAAATGGCCGGTAGCAGGCCCTGCTTGTCGAGGGCGCGCACCATTTCCGGGCGGGTGATACGCTGCGGACGCAGGGGCTTCTGCTCGCCGCGCGCATCAAAGTCCCGGTCGTTGCTGAAACGATCGCGGCGGTTCGAGCCGCCGCTGCTGAACGTCTCATTGAGCCAGCCCTCACGGCGGTGACGGAAACGTTCACGCTTGCCGCCGTAGCGTCCACGGCCCGGTGCGGAACGGAAGCCGGGGCGTAGCGCCTTCAGCTGCGGGTTCAGGCGCAGACCGGCAAGCAGAGGGTTGGCGCCCGCCTCCACGGTTGCGCCGCGATGCTTAGCCTTCTGTGCCTTCTTCGCCTGCTTGCGGGAGAGCTTCTCCTCCGGCTCCTGGTTCTTGCCCTGGGTGTGGTTTTTGCCCTGTGCGGAGTTGTCCTCGGGTACGAATAGATCCACCACACGGTGACCGACCATCATGTGCTGCCACAGGGGCACCGGGCGGTGCTCAGAAACAATAATGTCCGTGCCGCCGCGCACTGTATCCAGCCACGCGCCGAACTCCTCAACGTTCGACACCGTCGCCGACAGAGAAATGACGTTCACATGCTCGGGAAGGTGAATAATCGCCTCTTCCCACACTGCACCACGGAAACGGTCCGCCAGGTAGTGCACCTCATCCATCACCACGTAGCCCAGGCCAGTCAGCGTGGTCGAGTTGGCGTAGAGCATATTGCGCAGTACCTCGGTGGTCATCACAACCACGGGCGCTTCCGTGTTAATGCTCGTATCGCCGGTCAGCAGACCCACGTAATCTTCACCGTACGCGCGCACAAAGTCGTGGTACTTCTGGTTGCTCAGCGCCTTAATGGGGGTCGTGTAGAACGCCTTCATGCCGCGGCGCAGCGCCAGGTAGATACCGAACTCACCCACGATGGTCTTACCGGCACCGGTGGGTGCGGCAACGAGGACGGAGCGGTCCGCCTCCACGGCGGCACACGCCTGACGCTGAAAATCATCCAGCGGAAAATCAAGGGACGCCTCAAAAGCGCCGAGGGCGGTCTTCGCGTAGGCGGCGCGCTCTCGGGATGCGGCGTAGGCGGCAGCGTAGTCGGTGCGCTCCGCGGGGGTCTGTGCGTTAGAAGAGTTAGAAGTGTGTGCGTCGGATGTGTGCTGTGCGTGATGCTTGCTCATAGTATGTCCAGTGTAACGGTTCGCCCGCCGCGAGCCTCCAGAAAGCATCCTGCACGGGCACTAATCCGGTATGGGCGAACAGCGAGCGCATCCGGCGCGGTATAACGCTCCCTGTGAATCTCGCTATGGAGGTGCCGTGCGAGCCGACGTTAGAAGCTTTCCCGGCATGCGAATCTGGGCACTCTAATCTGGGTATGTCTGGGCATGCGAAAGGGGCGGGATACAGGTTCTCTGTACCCCGCCCCTTGCGGCTACGTCGCTCAATGCGAACTATTTAGTTAGGAAGTCTTCTCTTCCTCGAAGTAACCCATCTTCGCCAGGTCTTCACTGCTGGTTGCGGTGTTCAGGCTTGCTTCATCCGACCCCTGTGCCAGCTTGGCAAGCTTGCGGTCGCGGCGCTTGTCGTTGATCATGCAGATGCCGATCGCTGCGAAGAAGAAAATCAGCAGCGGCGCCATGAGCACGAACATCATCATGATGTCGCTACCGGGTGCGGTCAGCGCTGCAATCACTGCAACGAGCACGACAACCCAACGCCAGGACTTCAGGATGGTCTTGCCTCGGATGAGGCCGAGCATGTTAATACCGACCAGAATCACCGGGATGATGAAAGCGCAGGAGAACGTCACAACGAACTTCAGAATGAAGGAGATGTACACGCCCGCATCAATGTAGTTACTTTCGTTGACGGGGGTGAACTTCAGCAGCGCGTAGACCACGCCGGGGAGGGTGAAGTACGAAATGGCGACACCGCAGGCAAACGCGAAAATAGATGCGGTGAGGAAGCCGAAGAGATACTTCTTCTCCTTGGTGTGCAGTGCCGGCAGCAGGAATCGCAGTGCCTGGTAGAGCCAGACGGGAGATGCGATGACCAGGCCGATGTACATACCGACCTTAAGCAGCTGGTCGAAAGGAGATGCGACGCTACCGTAGTTCAGGTTTGCTCTGCGGCCGGTTTCTATGTTGATCTGCTGCAGGGGCGCAGAAATCATTTCAATGAAAGGCTGGTAGAGGAAGACCGTACCGATGATGGCTGCGATGATGGTTGCGATAGCCGCTTTGATGAGGCGGTCGCGGAATTCGCGCAGGTGTTCCTTGAGTTCCATGCGTGCTTCAGGATTGATTTTGCGGTTGCGCACGTCCTGGTCGGGTGTTGCCACGTGGTGTCCTCTGGGTGTCGGTGCCGTGTGTGATTCGGCTGAGGGGGTCTGGTGGGGTGTTTATGGGGTGGTGCCGCAAAACCCGTGCCGGCCGGTGGGCTGGCACGGGTTTGGTGCATCGGTGGCGGGACCGTTACTTGGTTTCGGTCTTGCCGTCCTTGCCGTTGTCTACGACCTCAGCGGTGACGACCTCTTCGCCGTCCTTCTCGCGGGGGTCCTTCTTGGAGTCGTTCTTCAGGCCCTCAACTTCGGTCTTGAAGATGCGCATGGACTGACCGAGGCTGCGTGCCATGCCGGGCAGCTTGGGTGCGCCGAAGAGCAGGACGATGAGGAGGATAACGACGATGATGGTCGCGGGGTGGCTGAAAATCTGGCCCATGGTGTGCCTTTCTGGTTAGAGCAGGTCTCCGATGTTTTGAGGTTGGCCGAGTCGATCTCGTCGGGAGACCCGTCGCTTGATCCGCTCAGACCTGCGTGTCTGCTTACCTTGTTCGTAGTTATTGTATGCCTCGGTGATGGGTGTGAATACCCCGAGGGTGGTGTCTCGCGGGAGTTTTCGGCTTGCGTTCGCTTGCGCTGCGTCGAATTGTCCCTCGATTGACTCGACCCAGGTTACGGTTTCGTCAAGGAGTGTGAAACCGCGAGTGAGTGCTTTGTAGGTGAACCATGCCAAATAGAGGAGCGAGCAGATGATGAGCGCGCCCCATAGCAAAATCCAGAACCACCAAGACATGAGCACCATTATACAAGTTTTAGGTTAATGTTTTGGCGTCTTGGAAGGGTTTTTAGGGTGTTTTTGCTAGTGGGTGGAGTTCTATTTTTCTGCGGGCACACCTGCGGGCGTACCACTGCGGCTGCTCGCATTAAGGATTTGCAACTGGTCAAGCAACGCCGCGCGCAGGTGCGCGGGACCGACAAGTTCGAGGGCACCTCGGTGCGCGATGACGGTGTCGAGGATGTTCTTATCGCCAGCGCCGTGGGCGTTGTTGTAGTAGTGAATACGCACGTACTGGGTGCGTGAAGCCTTCTTCACGTGGTGGGTACTTCGACGCATGTACGTTGCGGTGAGAGTATCGAGCGGTTCACCGCTGGGAATATGCTCGGTCGGGTGAATACGCAACTCAGCAAAGGGGTTGGTCTGAGTACTGTGCTGCTGCGCGTGCCAATGCGGGACGGTGTCACCGGTGACCGGGTGGGCACGACCCGCACCCGCCTCGTGAATGTGGTTGATGCGGGTGAGGCGAAAGTTACGCCAGAAAGTGGGGGTCTTCTCCCCTGCCTCATTATCCGCCGCCTCGCTGTCTGCAACTTCGCTGTTCTCAGCCTCGCCGGTGGTGGGGTGAGCAAAAGTCTCAGGTGCATACTCGGGGACCTCTTCACCGCGCGCGGCATAGTAGCGTTCCTCAGCGGTACGGCACCACGCATGCAGGTACATATGGTCGCGGTGCAACACCAACGCATACGGGTCCACCAGACGGTCCGCGGCACGCTCAGAGGTACCGTACCCAATGGTCACGGCATTGCCGCTACTCAGGGCGGCAGTCGCCTCCTGCAACAGAGGCTCCTGCGGGGCGAAGCACAGGTGCTGCGCATAGAAGGGCGCGTTCGGGTACGCGGCGGCGAGCGCCGCACGGATACTGCCTAGGCGCGCATCAGCCGGGTGCAGAATATCTGCGGCAGAGAGGGTGAAAACGAGGATGGCGAGCTCAGTGTCGGTGAGACGGGCGTAGTTCAGTAGCGTGTTCGGGGTGGCGCCGTCAAAGTCCGGCAGCAGGTTAATGTAGGTGGGCTTGAGTGCGTCCGGGTCCTTGGGGTCTGAGTCGAAGGGTACGGTGTCTACCTGCGCGAAAATCTCGGCAATAGTTTTGCCGAGGGCACGGTTCTTGTCGGTGTCCACGCTGTAGAGGGCGTTGAGCTGGTTCAACGGCATGGGCTCCTCGTCGTGGGCGCTCGCCCAGCGGTCGGCACGGTGCAGACCCAGAAGCAAATCCACAAGATCGTCAAGGGAGTTGTTACGGTTGCGCTGGTTGATATCTGCCCAGGTGCCCGGGTCTTCGACCGTGCCGCTGTGCAGGTCGGTGAGGGTGCGCAACAGCTGCTGCTGGGCGGCGTAGCTGTCACGCTGGCGGGTAGAGGCAGCCTCCGATTCCTCGGGCGGCTCGATCACACAGCTGTAGCTGGTCGCCGCCACAGCGCTATCAATCGTGCCGTACGAGGGCACGGTGAAGGGCTCCGACAGCGTGGAATCGGCGTTGACCTCGGCAACAATCAGGCTCTCTTCGTAGCCCTTAATGTCTTCAAGCCAGTTCTTAGCGTTGAACGTCGCGTTGATCGGGGTCGAATCAATACGCGAGAGCATCGTGAGCTTCTGAATACGGCTAGCACGGAACGTGTACTCCTTACGCTCCGAGCTCTCAGTGTAGTAGCCGACAAAATACCAGGTGCCGTAACGGTAACCAATACCGGCAACACTGACCTTCTCCTGCGTGCGGGTCGCACCGGCAGCCGTCTGATAGGTGAACGTGACCGTCTTACGCTCCGCATAGGCGGTGAACAGCTCATTCAGGTGCGGGTTATCGCTAAAGTAAATGCGCTGAAGGGGCTCACGGTAGGTGTACAGGTTCTTCGCGCGCTGACGCTTGCCGGTCTTCGGCTCCAGGATCTTCGCGGCGGCGAGCGCCTCATCGGTGAGGTTCTCGCTCGTCAGCGCAATCTTACGCAGGATGCGGTAGGCGTCATCCTGCAGTTCGGTGCCTTCCCAGCCGCGCAGGATGGTATTGATGAGGCGGAACTCCTCGGCGGTGGGGTTCCAGGCGGGTAGCTGCGCGGCGTTGCTGGTTTCGAGGCGGTAGCGCTCCCCCAGGTCCGTGGTCACGTGGATGATGCGCGCGCCGGCATCACGCAGGGTCTGCTTGGCTCGTTCAAAGGCGCGTTCCTGCGACTCGCTGAGGGAGCCGTTAGCGCGCGTGCTAATACCGAGCAGGGTCAGTAGCTCGTTGCGGCTGATGCCCTGGGTTCGGGTTGCGGTATCGGGTGCCTCGGCGGCGGTGGCGAGGCGGTGAAGAGTCATGTAAAGCTGAGCTGCGGTGGACATGATTCCATCATACCGTGTGTGTTCCGCGGCACTTACTCAGTGTGTGGGTACGCAAAAGCCCGGCACCCCTCCCACAATCGGGAGAAAGCACCGGGCCCCTGCGAGCGCCATCTCAGTTGCTCTTTACTGTCTTTCACGCTTTACGAAGAGGCGCACTCGGTATTCAGCTCACGCGCACCGCCATACACGTAACGACCATCCTGCAAGCGCATTACAGTCACCTCAACAGTGGCCGTAGAATCCGGCTCGGTTATAGCACGCTCGCCGTTGGGAATGTGTACCTGCGTCCAGTCCTCACAGTACGTCACCTTCAAGTGCGAGTAAGGGTGCGAGGTGCCATCCGGGTATTTATACGTCAGGATGTCAGAAACTTCCACATTACGAATCGTCACATCACCAGTAAATACACCGCCATTCCGCTTAATATCATCACGGGAAACCTGAATCGTTTCCTTCACAAGGTCCAAGGTTCCAGGCTCCACGAACTTCAGCAGTTCTTCGTCGCTGGTGTGCTCGAAGTCCCCATGAAGCCAGGCGTTAAACATGCGCATATCATTTGCCGCAACGCGCTTAGCCGCCGCAATAGATGCTTCCTTCGCAATAGCAGAATCGGCATTCGTATCATCAGTTGCACGAACCTCAACCACCTCAGAACCCTTCGGCCCTGCAGCCGCCGAAACAGAGACCTGAGAAGTGGCAGAAGCACTTGCAACCGGCGTATCAGATACAGAAGTGGATGCTGAGGATTCACCGGTAGCCTGACCGCCGCCGCATGCAGAGAGTGCAAGCATCAGGGCAACGGACATGGTAGCCAAGCTGGTGCGGGTTTTTACGGTCTTCATCGGTTTCTCTCCTTAGACTCCCTAATGCTCTAGCATCCTTATATGGCAGGTGCTAGTCGGGGAGGAAACGGGATTTATCGGTTGCCTTCACCCTAACACACAAAATCTCGGGGAAGAGTTCAGCGTCGTCATGGCGCATAGCCGATATAGCGGGTACGCAAAAGCCCGGTGCCACCTCCCACAAACGGGAGAAAGCACCGGGCTGTATGTCTCATACGCAAAAAACGCGAGAACCTTGCTAATTCTTAGCGGACGTCCAGCAGGTCCACCACGAAAATCAGGGACTCACCGGGCTTAATGACCGAACCAGCGCCGCGGTCACCGTACGCCATGTCGGCGGGAATCTCCAGGCGACGACGGCCGCCGACCTTCATGCCGAGCAGACCCTCATCCCAACCGCGGATAACCTGGCCAACGCCCACCTGGAACGGCAGCGGCTCGCCGCGGTTCCAAGAAGCGTCGAACTCTTCACCGGTGGAGAAAGCCACACCAACGTAGTGGGTGAGCACGCGGGAGCCGGGAACAACCTCAGCGCCTGCACCCTCGATCAGGTCGGTAATGACCAGCTCGGTGGGGGCGTCGCCCTCGGGGAAATCGATTTCGGGCTTTTCGCGGTCGAGGTTACGCTGACCGAAAGACATGGGTGTCTCCTTTGATTGGTTCGACATACATCGAAATAGTGGGTGCGCCCGCCGCCTAAGCCGTATAGGCGGCGAGCGCGGTATAAAACCGTGAAGTAAAAACTACGGTAAAAATGTGGGCGCCGGACTACTGTGCGGTAGCCGAAGCGGACGCTGCCGGGGTTGCGGTCGCAGAAGCGGACGCCTCCGCAGCAGCTGCGCTAGAAGCCGCCTGAGCACGCTGCAGGGTCTGCGGGTTCTCCTCCGCACCCAGAATATCAACAACGAACACCAGAGTGCCCGAAGGCTTGGAACCACCGGTGTCGTTACCGTACGCCAAATCCGCCGGGATGACCAGCTCAACACGGGAGCCGACCTTCTTACCCTTCAGACCCTGAGTCCAGCCCTTGATAACGCCCTGCAGGGAGATGCCCATCGGGGTGGCGGCGTCGTAGTTGCCGTCGACGACCTTACCGTCGGAGTACTGCACGCCAATGTAGCGCACGTACACGGTGTCGGTTTCCTTGACCTCGGGGCCCTCGCCCTCAACGAGGGTCTTAGCGGTCAGCTCGGTGACCTCAGGCTTATTATCGGGCAGCTTAATCTCAGCCTTGCCGGTGGACTCATCCAGAGTGAAGGACGGCAGCGACGGGTCAGCCTCGACAGCCTTACCGGTTGCGTACTTGGGCAGCTTCGTCTTCACGGTGTACACCTCAACGTTAGTTGCGGTACCGGGCGAAGCGGTCGTAGTGGTCACGCCCGCGGTGCTGCGCTGCTGCAGAACGTTGGTGGTGTACGAGAAAGAACCGCCAACCTTAATCTTCTTCAGGGTTTCGTACACCTGCGGTGCTGCCTTTTTTAGCTGCTCATTGACTGGCAATAGAATCGGCTCGCTGGAGTAAGTGGAACCGTTGAGCTTGCCGTCGGTGCCTTTGAATACGGCAGCCTCAACGAGCACGTAGTCACCATCGTTGATGGAGTCGCCGTTACCTTCCTCAATCACGTACGCGGAAGGGCTAGAAGCGGCGAAAGGAGTCGCGAAGGACGCCTCAGGCTCAGCGGTCGCGTTCTTCAGGGTGTACTGCACCTTGGACAGGTCGCCGTTGTTAGTTGCCTGTTCGCCGCATGCAGACAGTGCGAGCGCGAGAGCTACCGCGCTGGCACCGAAAATAGTGAGCTTAGAGCGTTTCATCATAGTGTTATCCTCTGGGGTTTTCTGTGAGAGTGGGGCGTGTGAGTGCCCGTGTGCCACAGAACAGTTTACAGGTATAGGTTTAGCTGTTTTATGCTACGGCACGTAGCTGTGTTCAAGCTGTGTTGCGGCCGGGATGTTCCCGAAGGTCTACAACCCCGACCGCCGGTGGGTTTCCCCTCGTCAGAGCATTTCTAGCAATGCTACTTAGCGGTGCTGTTGATTAGCAGGGCGGCGGGAATGCCTCCTCCTGATGCTGACGCGCCTTAGACGCCAGCAGGCTCAGCACCTCCTCCAGCTCCTCACTGCCGGTAGCAAACGGGTCCTTGCACACCAGCGTGTGCTGCGGGTAGGCGTTGAGCTTCAAATGCACCCAATCCACGGTGAACTGCTCCCCCGCCGCAACCGCCGCATTAATGAAACGCGAACGTTGCAGTGCGCGAGTGTTCGGCGGCTCAGTCTTCGCCGCCTCCGCGGCACCCTCGGGCAGGATGCGCTTGACCGCACCGCGACGAACCAGCGCGTGGAAAATACTACGCTCCGGGTCGATGTCGTGGTACGCCAAATCCAGCTGACGGATGCGGGCGCTCGCATAATCGGCAGGCTGACCGGCCGCGCGGGCGCGAGCAATATAGGCGTCCAGAAGCTTCTTCTTAATCGCCCAGTCAATCTCAGTATCAATGCTGCTGTAGTCGCCGGACTCGATAGCGTCCAGGGTGCGTTGCCACAGGTCCAGGGCGTATTCCACGTGACGGTGGTGCGCGCCGTACTGCTGCACGTACTGGCGTGCCGCATCCAGGTAGTGACGCTGAACGCTCAACGCCGTGTAATGCTTACCGTCCGTGGTTTCGAAGGTCGCGGTGCCGGTCAGATCGTGGCTGATAGCGCGCAGAGCCGCCGGAACAGACACAATATCCAGGCTCGTGACCGGGAAGCGGTCCTCCAGCATGCGCAGCACCAGGTCGGTGCTGGCAATCTTCAGCAGGGTCGTCGGCTCCGCCATATTCGAGTCGCCATTAATGACGTGCATACGGCGGAACTTCGAAGCGTCCGCGTGCGGCTCATCGCGGGTGTTAATGAGCGGGCGAGCGCGCGAGGTCGAGGTGGACGCCGCCTCCCAAATATGGTCGGCACGCTGCGAGAACGAATACGAAGGCACACCCGTGCTGGATGCCGGGTCGGTCGAACCGGGCACCGGGCCACCGTTCGGGTGGGTCTTACCGGCACCAACCAGAATCTGGCGGGTCACCAAAAACGGCACGAGCTGCTTAATCAGGTCGTTGAACTGCAGTTTGCGGCTGATCAGGTAGTTCTCGTGGCTGCCGTAGGAGTTGCCCGCCGAATCCACATTGTTCTTGAACAGGTACAGTTCACCGTCGAGGGGGCGGCCCTCCGAACCTGCGAGCAGACGCTTACGGGCGGTACGTGCCAGGTCAGCGAAAAGCAGCTCACCGGCGCGTTCCTGCGCGAGCAGTTCGTCAATGCTGCCGCATTCGGCGGAGGCGTACTCGGGGTGCGAACCCACGTCAAGGTAGAGCCTACCGCCGTTGGGCAGGAAGACGTTCGTTGAGCGCCACTGATCCAGGACGGGCTTGAAAAGGGCGGCGGCGGACTCTTCGATGCTCAGCCGACCGAGCCCGTGCGGGACGTAGCTGAGCCCGAATTCGCTTTCAATGCCGAAAATACGGTGTTCCATGATGCTGACCCGGCACAGGGCGTGCCGGTTACTCGCCGCCCTTCTGGACGAAGCCGGTGACGAAGTCTTCAGCGTTCTCAGCGAGCAGGCCGTCAATTTCGTCGAGCAGGTCGTCGACCTCGCTCACGTCAGACACCACGTGCGAGGCGGCGAGGCTCAGTTCCTGCTCCTGCTCGGCTGCGGTGGTTTCGGTCTGCTGTGCGCTGATGCGTTCGCGGCTCATGGTTCTCTCCTTGAGGTTGGTTAGGTTAGTTAGTTTGGTTAGTTGGTCTGTGGCGGAGGCGGTGGTGCCATTCGGCGCGGGTTGCGCTCCCGCGCCGGATGCGCCGGATGCACCACCTCCGTGGGTTTTGTGGTTCTCACCCTTCCGAATGGGGGTATCAGCCCCGGGACGGAATGTGAGTTTATGTGGGTTTGGGGGGGGCTGAAACGCCCCGCGGCGGGCCCAAACCCCGACACTGCCCCGCGCCCTAGCGCAGGCCGTTCAGCAGCGCATCCGAGTGGTTTGCCTCCTCCAGCAGCGGCTCCACCTCGGCGGCACCGTAGCGGGTCGGCTCCATCATCGTAAAGCGAGTCAGATCCTTCGAATACCTGCCACGGCAGGACACCGTATCCCAGTTAATACCCAGAATCTCCTCGGGCCAGCGGGACATCAGCGTGCCGCGCAAAAACGCGCGCGTCTCACGCGGCGGCTCAGACACCGCACGCTCCACCTGCTCCGCAGAGAACAGCGTGCGCATGCGCCCGCGCGCCACCAGACGATGGTACAGGCTCTTCGACGGATCAATATCAGCGTACTGCAAATCCAGCGCCTTCAGCTTCGGGTTCGCGTAATCCACGCCCTTCTCAACGTAGCCGCGCACCAGCGCGTACTTCGCCACCCAATCCAGGCGGTCCGCCAGCGAGAGCGGGTTGGTCTCCAGGGCGTCCAGCACCTCGCCCCACAGGTCGAGAATCTGCGCGGTCGTCGCATCCACACCCGCCGGGTTCGACTCCTCGTGCGCACGCGATGCTTCATAGTAGGCTCGCTGAATCTGCAGGGCGCTCGCAGAACCGCTCGTGGACACCGGGTTCGGCAGGGTCGCCGAAGACGGAGCCAACGGCAGCTGAACCGACAGCGACACATCGTGGCTGACCGCGTGCATCGCCGCCACCGGATCAGACAGGCGCACACCCGGCAGAACCGGAGTCTGCTCGCTGTGCGACTCAATCAGGTTCATCACCAGCGCCGCCGTACCAAACTTCAACAGGTTCGAATAGTGCGACATGTTCGCATCCGCCGGAATCACGTGCAGGCGGCGGTACTTCGACTCATCCGCATGCGGCTCATCGCGCGTATTCACAATCGGGCGGCGAATCGTGGTCTCCAGACCAATCGTGCGCTCAAAGAAATCAGCACGCGAACTAATCTGAAAACCCGGAACCTCACCGTGCGTACCAATACCCACACGGCCCGCACCCGTAAAAATCGCGCGGGTCGCAAAGAACGGCAGGAGCGCATCCGCAACCTGCTCAAACGGAACATCACGGCTAATCAGGTAGTTTTCGTGGGCGCCGTACGACTGGCCCTTCGAGTCGGTATTGTTCTTGTACAGCTTCACCTGCGGCAAATCCTGCGCGTGATTGCCCAACTCCACCAGCGACTCGTACGCCAGCGCGTCACCGGCAGCGTCATAGAGCACCGCATCGGCGGGGGTCAGAACCTCCGGCGACGAATACTCCGGATGCGCGTGATCCACATACAGGCGCGCACCATTGGGCAGAATCGCGTTCATGGTCACGCGGTCCCAATCCAGACGCTCCGGGAAACCACCGCGGCCGTGCACACCAGCGAGCGCATCCAGGGCACTACGCGGCTCGGCGGGCTCACCCGGTGCCTGAACGCCCGCCTCACGCATAATCTCCAGGGCGATATCTTCGCTGGTCAGCTCGGTGCGGGTGTGCGTCATCTGGCTCGAGTGGGCGGTGGAGGCGTCCTGAACCTGCCCGAAGGCATCACGCAGCGGCGACTCGGACTCACCCAGCCACTGACCTTCCGGGGTGGCAGTCGAGTAGTTCTCTGCCTGGCGTACCTGCTCGGCGGTCAGCTCATCCGCCAGGGCGCGGCGCTGTAGCTGCTCACGGAAAGCGGCGCCGCGGCGGAACGCAAGCTTGGCGTAGGTGTTGACCACCAGTGCGGACAGCACGGTCGGGTTGGTGCCCGGCGCGGAGGGGGCGATGACGCCGTACTCGGTTTCTGCACCCATAATGCGGTGCACGCCGTAGCTGGGGGTGGAGTTCATGGGGTTCTCCTGAAAAGTTCTATACCATCTAAAGGCTCTGGACCTGCGGTAATACTGAGGTTAGTGCGGGATAAGCGCGCGGTGTGGGCTGAGTGCGCGGTGAGCGCCGCCCGGCTCATGCTTGTAGCGCGGTTTAGCGCGGCGGCTCCACCGACACCAGGCGGCCACGCACACCGGCAACGGTGAGCGCATCCTCAATATCGGGCAGCGGCGGCAAGTCCACCTGATCCTCAAACTCGGCGCGTACCGCCTCCAGCAGGTGGCGGGTACCAATACCCACGCTCGAAGCGTCCGCGCCGGTGGTCAGCGCCTGCAGCTGCTCCTTAATCGCCGCCTTCTTCGCGCGGTCCACAATATTGCGAATCACCGCACCCGAAGCGAAATCGCCGCGGTATAGCGTGTGAGTGGACAGGTTCGCGCTCGCGCCAGAACCAACGACCATGGAAGAATCCACGGTCGCCACAGCGTATGCCGTGGAGGGGGTGCGCGCGTACAGCTGACCTGTCGCCGCCGCAATCATCGCGGTCAGGGCGGCGCGGGTCGAGCCGGCGGCTGCCACCTCCGCAGCGTCCAGGGGTAGGTCCTCGGTCAGGTACAGGCCGAAAATCTCTGCCGCACCGGCGGCATCCGGGCGGTTAATGCGAATCTTTAGGTCGAGTCGGCCCGGGCGCATCACCGCGGCATCAATGAGGTCTTCACGGTTGGTCGCACCAATGACGATGACGTTCTGCAGCGACTCCACACCGTCAATTTCGGCGAGCAGCTGCGGCACGATGGTCGTCTCAATATCGGAGGAACGACCCGAACCGCGCATACGGAACAGCGACTCCATCTCGTCAAAGAACACGACGACCGGGTGGCCCGCCTCCGCCTTCTCACGGGCGGCAACAAAAATATCGCGGATCTGACGCTCCGTCTCACCAACGAACTTATCGAGTAGCTCGGGGCCCTTAATGTTCAAGAAGTAGCCGCGAGTAGCCGAACCCGGGTTCAGCGCAGCCGCACGAGCCGCCAGGGAATTCGCCACAGCCTTAGCAATCATGGTCTTACCGTTACCGGGAGGACCGTACAGCAGAATGCCCTTGGGCGGCGCCAGGTGGTAGCGCTCAAAAATCTCGGGGTGCAGGTACGGCAGCTCCACCGCGTCGCGGATCTGCTCAATCTGCGCGCCCAGGCCACCAATCTGCTCGTAGGTGACGTCCGGGATCTCTTCCAGAACCAGCTCCTGCGAGCGGGAGGCGGGAACCTGCGAGGTCAGCATGCGGGTGCGGGTGTCGAGGGTGACCGCGTCGCCGGTGCGCAGCTGCTCAATGTCGAGGGAACCAGCCACACGCGCCACCTGCTGAGCACCCGAGGACGTATCAACCAGCACGCGCTGCTCATCCAGCACCTCGCGCACGGTCACCACATCACCGAAAGGTTCGGTGTCCAGGGCGAGCACCGCCTCCGTCTTGTCATTGAGTAGCACGGTCATGCCGGGGGTCAGCGTGGACAGGTCAATGAGCGGGGACACGGGAATACGCATCATGCGGCCGCTCACCTGAACATCAAGGTACGTATCAATTTCGGCGGGGGTCTTATCGTCCGCGACCTGCTCGTAGGTCATGGTCTGACCCTCATGCACCGCCAGCACAATTGCCGAATTCAGCGGCGGCATAACGTTCTGCGACAGGGACGCGCGCAGACGCTCCACCTGGTAGCGCATGCTGGTGATTGCCTCAACGAGCTTGCGGTTCTTCTCCCCCGCACCACGAATCTGTCGGCTCATATTGTCGCGGGTTGCCTCCGCCGCGGAGAGTCGACGCAGCACGGCGTCATACTCCTGCGCGCTGACGGGCTGACTGCCGGGCAGGGAGGTCGCCCCGAAAGCAGCCGAGTAGTGCGGTGCCGCGCTGGCTGCACTGTGGGCGGTGCCGTACTGGGGGGTTCCTGCCTGATCTGCAGATTCGTGGGTGGACACGGTAGCTCCTTTAGCTGTTCGTCCTGTGTGGGTGGCTCCCCGGCGCGTAATGGGCGGTGCGGGTAGTCCGGTGAGTGCACTGCGGGGGCTCCAGGCAACGCCCGTGCCCCCGCAGGTCAAAGGTGGTTCATCAATTATTCAGCAGACTCGATGCCGTTTTGTTCCAGCGCAATCTCGTTCGCGCGTGCGGCGTGAGCGGCAAGGTTCTTCGCATCGCGTGCGGCGCGGCGAATCTTCTTATCGGTCACCTCACGCTCACCCACGTTCATGGGAATCCACGCGTTCATGTCCTCTTCAGAGAAGTCAGTCTTGGACGCGCGACGCTTCGGCGCCAGGCGTACCGCACCGTCAGCGAGGCGACGAGCCACGACCAGGAACGCGGTGTGTGCCACCATGCGGTGGTCGGGGCGGACCGCCAGGCCCTCCACGTGCCAGCCGCGAACAATGGTTTCGTCACATTCGGGTTCGGTGAAGCGGCCGTCCAGGCGCATGCCCTCAACCAGGCGGGACATCTGGGTCACGGTCGCAACGTAGCAGATGAGCACGCCGCCGGGTGCGAGCGCCTCCGCCACGGCGTCCAGGCACTCCCAGGGTGCGAGCATGTCGAGCACGACGCGGTCGACGCTGCCGGGCTCTTCAACCTGCGGCAGGGTGTCCTGCAGGTCGCCGATGCTCAGCTTCCACGCCGGGTGGGGGCCACCGAACATGGTCTCAATGTTGCCGCGGGCGACGTCTGCGAACTCTTCACGACGTTCGAAGGAGTGCACGCAACCGTAGTCGCCGACTGCACGCAGCAGCGCGATGGACAGTGCACCGGAACCGACGCCTGCCTCGACGACGCGTGCGCCGGGGAAGATGTCTGCCTTGACGATGATCTGGGCGGCGTCCTTGGGGTAGACGACGGCTGCGCCGCGCGGCATGGAGAGCACGAAGTCCTTGTAGAGGGGGCGCAGCGCCTGGTAGAGGATGCCGTGAGTGTTGGCGATGACGGTGCCTTCGGGTGCGCCGATGAGGTCGTCGTGCTTGAGGAAGCCCTTGTGGGAGTGGTATTCGCCGCCTTCGGCGAGGGTGATGGTGGTGATGCGGCCGCGTTCGTCAGTGATTTGGACGCGCTCGCCGGGGCGGAAGGGGCCGCGGCGGTTGATTGCGCCGGTGGGGGTGTGGGTGCCGCTGCTCACGGGGTGATTCTCCTCGGGTTTGGGTCAGTCTGTGCTGTTCGCGCTGTGCGGCGAACCGCGGGACGGAAAAAGTCCTTTTCTATTTTAGCGGAGGTTAGATACACCTAGCTTCTGCGTTGCCGGATGTCAGGATCGGTTAAAGTCAATTTGTAGTACAACTGTAAAGGTGCAGTTCCAACGAATCTTCATGTTGGAACTGCACCTTCCGCACACCACCTATGCCGTGTACTGAGTTACTGGCCGAGACTTAGCTTTTAGATCCTTCCAGGATTCTGAAGACTTAATATCATCCTCATATGCGAGGACATATCCCCACTCCTGTTCTTCGAACTTAGGATTACTGAAAATATTATTGATACTAGTTAGGGCAGCGCCTCGCTTCTGCTCTACGGAATCAGAGCCTTCGTCTCGCTTTCCCTTTCCCTCAACAATCCAATGCGTTCCTTCCGTATCACAAACCACGAAATCAGGGAAATATTTATCCTTTGGGGTATAGAAAATATAAGCATTGTCCGACGGATGAAGACGTTGCCACCATCTGATATCTGGTGAAATATCAAGTAGCTTTGCCAGGGCGTATTCTCCAGAGTATGAATCAAAAGACTCATATTCATAAATAGACTTTACCCACGGGCCATAAAGTTCTCCCCGCTTAAACTCGCTGACCGACTCAATGAGGTCATACTTTTCTTTACCGATTGGAATCTTTCGTTCTTCCTGCTTTGGGAGAGCAATCGGGATGATAATACACTCATGCCGAAGCTGACGTTTAGTATCATTAACAAATTTTTTGATGAGAGTCTCTAATTCTCGTGATGCTGATTCTAAGGTTTTTTCAGTCCATTCTTCAACAGGAGCATGATTCATAAATACTGTGGCTATACGCCTAGCTTGCCCTTCAACTCCAGGCCTAACAACAACTAGGGGGTTATTGAGGACTATCTTAGTAAGGATGTCAGGAATGAGCTTCTTATCAATAGAATTTGAATCCACTTCAACTGATTCGGTGTCTCTCGCCAAAATCTCTGACTTGGTTTTATTCAGAGCAATTCTAACTTCTTTACGAACAAGGTAATCTCCGCTATTTGCAGTGCGTTTTGAGGCTTCTTTAATTTCCTCATTATTTAGGTTGGCAAGATTAATATTTAGAGCCTCAACTTCAATGCGCATTGCAGGGAAATAATAAGAAACATCAGGGAAGTTATTTCGAATAGTTTCTACAGATATGACCGTCTGGGAAATTTCAGAATTATCCACTAAATGAATTAGACTGTCGATATTACGAACTTCTACAGTATTTTCTGATGCATTAAATAAGTCTAATTCATTATTATCTGATGCATCCCAGTAACGCTCGGAATTATGGGGAGAAACATTCTCTGAAATAACGATATTTTCATTATTGCCGTAGTTAATACTGTCTTTAATATTATTGTGTATCTTACGGTTAAATTCTTCAACATTACCGTCAGGAGCTGCTTCTTCTAGTCCAAATTGCTGAAGGATGCCCTCTGAATCTAGGAGATCCTGGAAAGATTGATGGGAGATAATATCGAGCTGATCAATGTGCGCGTAGCCGGTATATTTCCCAAAAGGCAGACGGAGACCGCGACCCATGGTCTGTTGGGTTAGCACCTCAGAAGCCATAGCACGTAGGGCAACTACAACAGCGATATTCTTAACGTCCCAGCCTTCCTTAAGCTTATTAACGCTCACAACAGCTAGAACAGGGGAATGCGGCTTATCAAGTTCTTCTAGGCGCTTTTGAGTTAGCTCATCTTCATGCCTATTATCTACCTGTAGTACAGCATCCTGCTTATCCAAATACGCGGGGCTTCGCAAAAGAGCAGCTACCTGCGAAGCATGTTCCACATCAGAGCACACAATAAAAGCAACTGCATTGAGAGACTTGCAATTCTGCTGCTGAGCATAGAAGTCATAATAGTGCTGTTTAACTTCTCGAACCTTTAGAGCGTCGTGAAGTTGTTGTTCTTCAGACTCGCGAGTATCCTTGTATCCTTCCTTGCGATATGCGATGACGGGCCTTTTGACAAATTTATCCTCGATTGCACGGTACAGCGGATAACTGTAGATAATATTGTCAGATTTTGAAGGAGAAGCAGTCAAACCAACGGTGACAGCAGGGCTCAATTCTTTAAGGGCGGCATTGAAAGCCCTAGCGCTTGTTCCGTAAAGGTGCGATTCGTCCGCAATAATAACGAGGTCATCTAGACCCTTCAGATAATCAAAAAGGACGCCTGAGTTTTCATCGAATCGACGGATTTTACGTTGCTGAGATGATACCTTTCCATCTGCTGTAGCCCCATCTGCATCCTTAGGAGCGATAAGTTGCTGAATATTGAATAGAAAAATGTAGTTTGAGGAATGGCCAAAAGGTACAGCACCAGTATTCCAGTCAGAGTAATCCTGCGGTGTAACCACAATAGGATCGACTTCTGCACCACGGATATAACGATCTGAACCTACTCTAAAGTTTTGTACCGTCTTATGCTGAACCGTTTTACCTGGGGTAACAATAAGCACATTGCGTACATCTTGCTGGCGCAAATACTCAATGAAAGCAGCCATGAGGTAAGTTTTACCGACACCAGTTGCTAGGTTAAGCGTTTGAACAACTTCGGGGTCGTAATCACCTTCCAAAGTGAAGATGAGCTTACGTAGCGCTTCCTTATTCGGGGCGCGTAAATCAAAATTAGCACTAATTGACTCAAGGAGACTTGAGTCGTAACTAATATTTAGCCTTTTCATTATTCTCCTTCAATGTGTACAGTTTGGAATAGGTCGTCAGGGATAATGACGATGCGTGAACCCCGTTTTACCTTCCGTAGGTACTCTCGAACCCCATCTTCAACAGCAGTTGTAGCTAGATAGAGTTGTTCTTCCTCTTCAAGGTGAGAGACCAAAGAATCCACTAGTTCACAGGTGGCGATACCCTCATGTACCTTGAGTAGAGTCTTACCCCGTTTTCCGTCGAAGACATAGTCATCGTCAGGGTGCAGTTCGTAGAACCCAAGGTTTGCTACAACAGATACCCGTAGAGTTTCTCCGTAGGCATCTTCGGTGAGCATCACTCGTTCTAAATCTGAGTCGTAGGTATAGCAAGCCGGCGCCAAGTGAGCGACACGGAATCCACCACCACCACGCCAGTTAATAACTTCCTTTCCGGGTTTGGTCTTAGCGTACTGCTTGAGAGCTTTAATGTCCTTACTCTGCTTAAGTTCAGGATGCTCCGCCAGAAACTTATTCAGAGTTGAGACAAACTCCTGCGCTTTTTTAACGGAAAGATTCTCTGGAATCTCTGACTTCTCATCAGCTAAGCGCTCACCTTTTGTACGGGTGATACCACCCAAGTCTTCTCCACGTACCACCTTTTCTAGGCGAGGGCGGGTGAAAGTTGTAAATGTACTTTCCAAAAGCTCGCAGGTAACCCAGCGACGTCCCATTTTCTGTGCAACAGCTGCAGTCGTTCCAGAACCTGCGAAAACATCGAGCACGATATCTCCCGGATCGGAAGCGATTTGCAGAACACGTTCTAAGAGCCGTTCAGGTTTGGGTGTTGAAAAAGTAGTGACATCTGGGAAGAGAGCGTCAATCTCTTTCTTTGCACCGCGGCTGTGGCTCACCTCTTCATTGAACCACAGGGTACGGGGAACTACACCTGTACTCGGAATCCGGGACTTCTGCATAATGCGCCCCTTTCCCCCTGCAGTAAAAATCAAATCAGGGAGTGGTTTGCCGGAAGAGATAAGGTTAAGTACTTTCTGCTTTGCAGATTCTAAAGGCTCCGCTAGAACTATTGCAGGGATACTTTCAAGGGTTTTCTCTACTGGAATACCCATAAGCTCAGCCCGATCTACGCGATCGTTAATATCCTCAAAACGATAGTCAGCCCATTTTGACATTTCCTCAAACATACGGGAAGAAGACCATGCCCAGTGACGTCCTGATGATGGGTACATCATCTGTCCTGTCACGGGGTGTTGAATAGCGTAAATCATCGTCTGATGCGAAGAACTTCCCTTAGCGCAAGGATCAGCCCTGCTCCACAGCCCCTTGGGGTCATTATCTGGATTTGAGAAGCGCTCATTCAAAGCCGCGGGACGCGGTAGACGATGTAATTTAAAACGTTCAGAACGACGGTAGACCAAGATAACATCTTGATCCGTTGAAAAGCGATTTGCATCGTTCTGAGGAGAATCTGATTTCTGCCAGATAACCTCTGCCATAAAATTATGCGCGCCAAATACTTCATCCAGCAAAAGACGCATGCGATGGTTTTCTACGTAATCCAGATGGATCCAAATTGAACCATTATCAGCAAGAAGCTTTTTCATATGGAGCAAACGGTCACGCATCATTGTCAACCACACAGAATGCTCCAAGTTGTCCTCGTAAGAGGCGAAAGTCTGCGCTGTATTGAACGGAGGGTCAATATAAATAAGTTTGACTCGACCTACATACTTATCAGCCAGTTCAGGCACACGGGTTAGTGCCTCTAACACGTCGCCTGATTCACCATGAATAAGAAGGTTATCGGTCTGAGGTGTTAAATCGGCACGTTCAGAATATACGTACTTGTCTTCTTTAGGATTTTGTTTTCCTTCAACAAAATCGTCCATCACCAAAGGACGGACTTCGCAATAACGCGGGTCGGTAGGATGAACCCAGGAATACCCATACCGACCATCAGTAGTCGGAATTAGAGCCAGGTCTTTGTTATACCAGGTTAGTTCCAAACGCTTCTTTGTCATTCTGTACCTCCAGTTCGTAACCATTCTGTCCTATACGCCATTTTTTCTCAACAGGTTGTCTGCTGCCAGTTCTACAAACGGCAGTAACCTCCTAACCGGCATGAGAGCACAAAGCGGGGTAAGCAGCCTATAAGATTTTCACCGCAGTGCCACTCCCCCGCTTTCAAAATGCTCTCAGAAGCCCTACGCTTCCCTCTGCGCCTCGTACGCGCGAACCTCAGCTAACATCTCTGCGGCGAGCGCATCGACCGTCTCACGGTCGTACGGGCGGAAAGCGTACAGCTCCTCCATAACCGACGAAGCCATCCTAGAGGACCACGCCCAGGCGTGCCGCCAGGATGTCACGCACCAGCGCGCCACCACCGACAGTGGTGTCCGCCAGAGCCTTCACAGCCCACGCATCCACAGCCGCCAACGCCGCCGGAGCATTCAGATCCTCACCGAGCGCCTCACGCACAGCGGTCAGCAGTTCAACCGCCGCCTCATCGGTGACACCTTCGGAACCCTCACGGCCCTCAGCCACCGACACCGCATGACGGTAGGTGTCCAGGCGAGCCTTCGCGTGCTCCAGCAGCTCATCAGTCCAGAACCAATCCGAACGGTAATGCTGACCCATAATCGCCAGGCGCACCGCGTTCGCGTCCTCACCGGCTGCGCGCAGACGCGAAACCAGCACCAGGTTGCCGCGGGACTTGCTCATCTTGTGGCCGTCCAAACCGACCATGCCGGTGTGCGCGTAATGCTTAGCGTGCGGGCGTGCAGACACAGCCCACGAATGGCCAGCACCCAAATCGTGGTGCGGGAACGTCAAATCGTTACCGCCAGCCTGAACGGTCAGCGAACCATCCACAAAACGGCGGGCAATCATCGTGCACTCAATATGCCAGCCCGGGCGGCCCGCGCCCAGCTCGCCGGCATCCCAGCTCGGCTCGCCCTCACGCTCAACACGCCACAGCAGCGGATCCAACGCGTCACGCTTACCGGCACGGTTCGGGTCGCCGCCGCGCTCAGCGAAAATCTCCAGCATCTCATCACGGCTCAAGTGGCAGACCTCGCCCGGCGCCCACGAGTAGCCCTCAGCGTTCGCGGGCAACTCACGCACAGCCTTCAAGTCCAGGTACACGTCACCGTCAGGATGCACCACACCCTGCTCATCGGTGTAGCCGGGCACGCGGTACGCCAGGCCGCGGCGGAACAGGTCCTCAATCAGCGGGAACAGCCACTCAATGGACTCCACCACACCCACATAGTGCGCCGGCGGAATCACGTTCAGCGCCTTCATGTCGGTGCGGAACAGCTCCGTCTGATCCTCAGCCAGCTCACGCCAATCAACGTTCGTGGCGGTCGCACGCTCAAGCAGCGGGTCGTCCACATCGGTCACGTTCTGCACGTACGTCACCGGAACGCCCGCATCCAGCCAGGCGCGGTGCAGTAGGTCAAAAGCAACATAGGTGGAGGCGTGACCCATATGCGTCGCGTCGTACGGGGTGATACCGCAAACGTACAGGCTCGCCGCCTTATCCTCCTGAACCTGAACAATCTCACCGGCAGAAGTATCAAAAATGCGCGGCAGCGCAGCCTGACCGGGCAGAGTCACAGAGGCGGGGGCATCCCAAGCTCGCATGGGTTTCCTTTCCGTAAAAACGCCCACACCGGTGGACGCGCCACACCCGCCGCCCAACCCGAGGGCATGCGGGTGCCAAAAAAATCTACTCCAATAAGAATACCCGCCCGTGAGAAACTCACGGACGGGTATGTCATATCACGCTGAGGGCTAAAGCCTTAGAACGCCGAAGAAGTAGCGTTCAGAACGCCAGTGCCCAGACCAACGAAAATCAGGATACCGAGCGCAATGCGGTACCAAATGAAAATGCCGTAGGACTTCGAAGACACGTACTTCAAGAACCAGCCAATCATCAGGTAACCCACCACGAACGCGACCAGAGTCGCAACGATCGTCGACGGGATACCGTAGTAGCCGGTCGCCTCAGCACCAGTGAACACCTTGAACGTCTTGTACAGACCAGACATGAACACTGCCGGCAGAGCCAGAAGGAACGAGTAACGAGCCGCAGCCTCACGGGTGTAACCCATGAACAGACCCGCAGTAATCGTACCGCCCGAACGGGAAACACCCGGGATCAGTGCCAGCGCTTGCGCGAAACCGTACAGAATACCGTGACGGAACGTCAGGTCCTTTAGCTCACGCTGCTCACGACCGAAACGGTCCGCAAGACCCAGGAACACCGCAAAGACAATCAGCATGGTCGCCACAACCCACAGGCTACGGAACTGGGTGTCAATGTAGTCTTCCAACAGCAGGCCCAGAATACCGATGGGCAGGGAGCCGAAAATAATCAGCCAACCCATGCGGGCATCCGGGTCGTTGCGCGGTACGCGGCCGGTCAAGGATCCGAACCAGGACTTCAGGATGCGAACAATATCGCGCCAGAAGAAAATCAGAACCGCAGTCTCAGTACCCAGCTGGGTGATTGCGGTAAACGCGGCGCCCGGGTCAGCCCTCTCCGGCAGGATCTGGCCAACAATGTTCAGATGCGCCGATGATGAAATCGGCAGAAATTCGGTCAGGCCCTGAACGAAGCCCAAAATAATTGCTTGAATCCATTCCACGGTTTCAAGGATACAGGAGGCGCGCCCGCCCGGAGCGGTTCGCGGAAGGTGATGTGGAACCTCCGCAAACCGCCCCGTCCACACTGTGAAACGCTCAGGGTGCCGGTTCGGGCGGTACACCGCGGTGCATCGACGGTTCATCTATGACTCGAGGAAGCCGCGCAAATGCCTCACATGCGTGTCACATGTGGGTCACAGGCGTGCTTTTCGGCGCAAGCGTACTATCCGCACGACCAGTCAAAAACACCGGTCTCAAAATCAAAAACAGCGCTACCGCACCCAAAATTCAGCACATCAAACTCATCGAACTCAATATAACGAGCCGTCATGCCCTCCGGCAGGCTCTGCGCATAAAAATGAGTGCCGCCCAGGTGAGTACCCACCGCAATCAGCGGCTTAGCCCACTCAAACCACGCCGAATCCTCCGAGTCCCAATCGAAAGGACTCAGATAACCGGTATCCGGGTCAACATTCTCAAACACATCACTGGGGACCTTACCGGCGTTCGGGTCATCCGTCGGAACCCAACCCACCAGAGCAGGCTTACGAGCCAACGGCTGCTGCTGATCCGCCAAAGCCCAAGCGCTGAAGCTCTCCTCCTCACCACGATGCTCACCGGGGCGGCGCACATCCTCAGGCGGCTGTGTGCGGGAAGCAAACTCAGCCTCGCTCAGGTACAGCCCCGCAAACTCGGCATCCAAAATATCGCGCAACAGAAGCTGATACGGATGCACCCGAGCCTGCGCATACTGCACCTCAAACGGGTCATCACTGGCAGCATTAGCAACACCCTCAGTCGCCTCATCCTCAGCGAACTGGCCATCACCGGCGAAGAAAGAAAACGCCACCACACCCGGATACTTCTGCGCATCCGGCAGGTACTCCCCCGGTAACCTCACCGTAAAAATATGCTGCATCGGCAAACCGGTAAACGTACTGCGCGGCCACTGATCCTGCTCAATACCCGGGCCAGTCGAACCCACCCAGCCGGCCTCCCACACCTCGGCAGAATCGGCAGGCAGGGCAGTATCATTACCACCGCGCAGCTCATAATTCCAGGCACGAGCAGAAGAATCGGTTCCCGCCGCATCAACGGGGCTAAACACCATCGCGTAGCTTTTCATGAGAGTTCCTCCCTGCAGATTATTCACCCCACAAACCGCCAATGCGCGCAACACCTGCGCACATTAAACGCCTAAGGGGCGGGATACATACTCCCAGTATGCACCCCGCCCCCGCATCATGCGCGGTTAACGGTCACCCTCAACCCTGCACAAAGCATATACAGCTATCGCCTAGGCCTGACGCTCATCACGCAGCGCACGGTTCACAGCCGAAATCATCGCCTTCAACGCCGCACGAGTAGTCGAGCTATCCACGCCAATACCCCACAGCACGCGAGAACCAACAGCAGCCTCAACGTAGCAAGCAGCGTTAGCAGTCGACGAAGACGACATCGTGTGCTCCGAGTAATCCATCACGCGAATATCCACGCCCTCACCCGACAGGATGTTCTGCAGAGCATCCACAGGGCCGGTACCCGAAGCAGAACGAGTGTAGGTGTGGCCATCAATATTCAAACCAACACGCAGAGTAGTCGCGCCAGTATCAGCTGAATCAATATTAATCGACTCAATACGGTACTTACCCCAACGCTTTTCAGGATCAGCAGCGGGCAGATACTCATCCGCGAAGATGTTCCACAGCTTCTGGCTGGTCATCTCGCCACCCTCAGCGTCAGTACGAGCCTGAACAATCTTCGAGAACTCAACCTGCGCACGACGCGGCAGATCCAGACCGTGATCCTGCTTCAGCAGGTACGCCATGCCGCCCTTACCGGACTGCGAGTTCACACGAATAATCGCCTCATAGGTACGACCCAGGTCGCGAGGATCAATCGGCAGGTACGGAACCTCCCAGTACACCTCATCCACGGTCTTACCCGCCTCAGCAGCGGTACGCTCCAGAGCCTCAAAGCCCTTCTTAATAGCATCCTGGTGAGAACCAGAGAACGCGGTGAACACCAGGTCGCCACCGTACGGCGAACGCTCGTGCACCTTCAACTGGTTGCAGTACTCAACAGTCTTACGGATACCGTCAATATCAGAGAAATCAATCTGCGGATCAATACCCTGGGTGTACATGTTCAGACCCAAAGTCACCAGGTCAACGTTACCGGTGCGCTCGCCATTACCGAAGAGACAACCCTCAATACGGTCAGCACCCGCCAGGTAACCCAGCTCAGCAGCAGCCACGCCGGTACCGCGGTCATTATGCGGGTGCAGCGACAGCACAATGTGCTCGCGGTGGTTCAGGTTGCGGTGCATCCACTCGACCGAGTCGGCGTACACGTTCGGGGTAGCCATCTCAACGGTAGCGGGCAGGTTCACAATCAGCTCGCGGCCGTTCTGACCAATCTCCAGCTCCTCAGCCACAGCGTTCACCACGCGAGCCGCGTACTCCAGCTCGGTGCCGGTGAAGGACTCAGGCGAGTACTCGTAGATGACCTTAGTATCAGAAATCATCTGCTCTTCGTACTTGCGGCACAGGCGCGCACCCTGCAGGGCGATATCCAGCACGCCCTCCTGATCCTGGTTGAACACCACGCGACGCTGCAGCACGGAGGTCGAGTTGTAGAAGTGCACAATCGCCTGCGGTGCGCCCTCAATCGCCTCAAAAGTACGGGCAATCAGGTGCTCACGCGCCTGCACCAAAACCTGAATGGTCACATCTGCGGGGATGTGGCCGTCCTCAACGAGGGTACGCACAAAATCAAAGTCAGTCTGCGACGCCGAAGGGAAACCAACCTCAATTTCCTTGTAACCCATCTTCACCAGCAGCTTGAACATCGCAAGCTTACGGTCGGTGTCCATGGGGTCAATCAGCGCCTGGTTGCCGTCACGCAGATCCACTGCGCACCAGCGCGGAGCCTTCTCAATGACCTTATCCGGCCAGGTGCGGTCCGGCAGGTCAACAACAATCTGCTCGTGGAAAGGGCGGTACTTATGTACCGGCATGGGGCTGGGCTTCTGGTGGTTTTTCATCATGAATTCCTGTTGGTTGGTCCGTCTCGCTCTACCCCAATGGTGGGGCTCGTACCGTACCGGGTATCGGTCCCCGGCAGCCGTGGTCAAGGCGGTGCATCAGAAAGGATGCAAAGGTGAGATGCCGCGTCAAAAAGCCGGAACGGTTGCGGCAGATTCTAGCGTGCCCCGTTCCGGCGAATAAGCAGCAGGTTCACTGCCTGGCGGGTAACCCCGCGCATGCTCTCACCGTCAATAGTCATGCCTCCACGCTATCACAGGCGCCGGAGGCGGTGGCAGGGCACACGGGACGCCGTCCATCATCTGGAAAGAATTAACGGCAAAGGGGCGCAGCCACCATTTCTGGCGCTACGCCCCTTCACTCAATATTCACGCATCTGCGCTATGCCCTACTAGGTTCTACTAGCTACAACCTAGTAGGCGAAAGCAGTCTGGCACTTGTTCTGATCAGCAGTCTGACCGGTCGCGTTACCCGCAATCGCAGCCTCCTGCTTCTCCATCGCCTCACCGGACGGGAAATCAGTACCGATCGTCACCGACACACCCAGAACCTCTTCGGTCGCCACCACGCGGGTCACGTTCAGCTTCGCGGCGATCTCCTTCGCCTCCGCCTCGTAACCGGTCGAGTAGAACACCGTGGTGAAGTTCGTCGGGTTAGCGGAGGTACCCGGAGTAACATTCGAGTAGCCCAGGCCCTCAATCACCGGAGCAATCGTAGCCGAGCGACCATCCAGGCCGGTCGCGTTGTACACGTTCACCGGAACCGTACGATCGAGCTGAACCGGAGCGGCTGCAGTAGCCGGCGCCTCCGGAGCCTTCTCCTTCAGCGACTTGTCATCTCGCAGACGCTGGAACACATTCGCAGCATCCGCAGAAATCTGCAGACGGTTTGCGTCCTGGCTCCACGGCTCAGTCGGCACCGTCGCAAACACAACATTCGACAGGTCCACGCCACCAAGAGCCGCACCAACACCCACCAGAGTGCTGATATTACCCAGGTCCTTATCCACCGTCACGTTCTGAGTAATCGCCTCAGCAATGTTAATCAGACGGCCCGGATTCGACAGAGTACCCTCACTCTTCACCTTACGCAGCAGCGAAGACAAGAAGCCCTGCTGAGCCTGAATACGACCAATATCGGAACCATCCGAGAAGCCGTGGCGGCTACGCAAGAACGCAAGAGCCTGCTCACCCTCAACAGTGGAAGTACCCGCAGGAAGCTTCAGGCCACTGTACTCATCATCAATCGGAGCGTCCACACACACCTGAACGCCGCCAACAACCTTCGACAGCTCCTTCACAGCGTTAAAGTCCACCAACATAAAGTGGTCAATATTCACACCGGTCAGCTTGCTAATGGTCGCCACAGTACAACCGGCACCACCGCGAGACAGAGACTCGTTAATCTGAACGTTCTTCTCAGCCGGGTACACGGTGCCGGTCTCAGGATCAGTACACTGCGGAACATCAACCATCAAGTCACGCGGGAACGACAGCACGCTCACGTTCTTACGGTCCTTACTGATCTGCAGCAGCATCATCACGTCCGCGCGAGCCTCAGAATTGCGGTCATCCTCATCACCGTACGCCCCGTTATTACCCTTACGGGTATCGGAACCAATCACGAGAATGTCCAAGGCGCCGTTCTCCAGGCCGTCCTTGTAATTGCTGATGTTCAGCTCCTGGGTATGCAGATTATTGCGCATACGCAGAGCCAGCACACCACCGTAGCCAACAACAACGACGAGCATGCAAGCAATGAGCAGAGCAATCCACTTATTGCGGTTTGAAGTCATCACCGTCGTGCGCATATGACGACCGGTGCTTCGTAAACGAGGTGCCTGGGGCATACCTTTTCTCTTTCTGCCGGTGAGCAAGTGCTTTCTCAGAGTAACACTCTTCCCTATGAGCGCCGAATGAGAGTGAAAAGTTTCACCCGGAGGCATGCACATATTTCTGCAAGCCACCGGGTGAAAACAAGGAGGCGCGACCGCCCCCAGGGAGCCTCTCGGGGTAGTCCCTCAGGGCGATGCGCTCAGGAAAGCTACTAGAATCCCAGGCGGTTCAACGCACGCGCGTCAGACTGCCATTCCTTCGCAACCTTCACATGAATATTCAAATAAACGCGGGTACCGAGCAGCGCCTCAATCTGCTCACGAGCCTTCGTACCAATCTTGCGCAGATTCGAGCCGCCCTTACCGATAATGATGTACTTCTGCGACTCACGCTCCACAAACAGGTTCACGTGCACATCCAGCAGCGGGTTATCCGCCGGGCGGCCCTCACGGAACTCCATCTCCTCAACCGTCACAGCAATCGAGTGGGGCAGCTCCTCACGCGCACCCTCCAGGGCGGCCTCACGCACCAGCTCCGCGATGAGGGTTGCCTCCGGCTCATCAGTCAGCTCACCATCCGGGTACAGCGGCGGCGACAGCGGAGTGTACTGCGCCAGCAGGTCAGCAACCGCATCCACCTGGAAATGCTTCACGGCAGACACCGGGATAATCGCGGCCCAGCCGCCCTTACCGTCAACCGGCATCGGCTCAGCAACCTCACCGGCACGGCGCTTAGCCGCAGGACCCGAACCCTTCGCGAAAGGCACAGCATCATTCTTGCCGCCCTTACCCTTGGGGCCATTACCCTTCTGCTTCGCACGATGCGCGGCACGCTTAGCACGAGCCGCACGCTCAGCGCTCATGACCTCCTCGCCGAGCGCCTCAACAGCAAGCAGCTGCTCACGCAGCTCCTCGGAGCTCACAGCGTCAGCCTTCGTCACAATAGCAACCACCGGCTTATTGCTCGACGCCACCAGCTGCGAGGCAATGTAACGGTCACCCGGACCGATCTTCTCATTCGCCGGAATGCAGAAGCCCAGCACATCCACCTGCGAAAGGGTGCTTGCCACCAGGTCGTTCAGACGCTCACCCAGCAGAGTGCGGGGGCGGTGAATACCCGGGGTGTCCACCAGAATCA